>Ga0255057_10000273_pt1 | contig 28883 bp, 18 predicted proteins | sample Cases_109_6_MG_FD_189022 | JGI IMG/M metagenome (GOLD analysis project Ga0255057, IMG submission 189022) | Seawater microbial communities from Amundsen Gulf, Northwest Territories, Canada - Cases_109_6 | ecosystem: Environmental > Aquatic > Marine > Gulf | place: Canada: Northwest Territories... | reverse complement strand
GATGACCACACCCCCCGGGCGAAGCACCCGCGCCATCTCCCGGGCCCCTGCTGCGGGGTCGGGCAAGTGGTGGAGCAAACCACGCGCGAACACCAGATCGAAACTGTCGTCCGCGAAGGGAAGCCGCACGCGTCGGCCTGTGTGATGGAGATAGCCGACCCGCACTCAGTCAACCGGCGCTTCGCGTGCTCGAGCATGCCCATGCTGATGTCGGTGCCGATCAACTGCGTGCCAGGCCGACTGTCCTGAACGAGCCGCTCCAAGAACATCCCGTTGCCGCACCCGTTGTCGAGCACCCTGCCCGTCACGTCCGCCAGCGCCAGCATCTCCCGGAGGGTGTGCTCGTGGTACGCCCGCGCCCAAGGCAGCTTGTATCGCAGGTTCTCGTAGAAATCGGTCACGTAATCCTGCGTCTCGACCTCACTCGTGTTGATGGCGCTCTTGGTGCCCACGAGCTGGGGGATCCCGTCGACGATGGGATAGGTTTCCCCACAGCTCTCGCAGACGAGTGCTTGGTCGTCCTGGGTACTCAGCGTCCCGTAGCAATCGGGACATCGGGCGAAGTCGAGCAGCATCGGGCCCACCTTAGAAGGGACAGCGAGACCTGCAACGTCCCGCGGTCCGCGGCCCTCCTCACTCGAACCGGTAAGAGATCCGACCGTGGTTCGCATGGGTCCAAAGCGACACAAAGCCGAACCAAGCGCCCGCGCTGCGCCCCACGAGACACCCTCACCATCGAGGATGCGTGCGAAGTACCGGTCGAAGAGCTCGCACATGCGCATGCCAGCGCGCTCGACGCGATCGTGGGTGAGTAGGCGCCCTTTCGTCCTCCGAGTACGTGCACGACTGCGACTACGAAGAGGGCGAGGAGGACGAAGAGCGGGTCGCGAAGTATCCGAGTAGGCCCGCAACAGCCACCACGCCGAGCCACGGCAAGAGGCCAGTCCGACTCTTGAACGCGTTATAAAGCATCCATGCCGAGGAACCTGCGTACACGAACGCGGCAAACAAGGCTTGCGGCCTCGGAGACGGAAGGTCTGGTCGTCGTTGCTTCACGAAGAACAAACCGACCGCGACCAGCGCCGAGAACAAGACGACGACGCCGGCCACATTGCTGAGGAGATCTCCGATCGAATGGAGATGCAGGAGAAGGATCGCGAGTGCCCCTTGGACGAAAACCGATGCGCGCGGGGGTGCACCAGACTTTCCACGCAGGGCCGACGGAAGAAAACCATCGCGTGCCATTTCGGCATACACGCGGGGGCCGACGAGGAGCATGGCGCTCGTGCTCGACAGCATGGCGATCGCGATGGCCGTAGACATGATGCTCGAACCGACCTCACCGAGGAGATCTTCAGCCACCAGATGGCCCAGCGTGACGCGAGCCTCTTCGTACTGGAACACGACCTCGGCTTGCGCTGGGGTGAGGTTGGCGACGAGCACCCAGTTCACGAGTAAGTAGAGCACCCCGACCACGCCGCAGCCGATGAGCATCGCACGTGGGACGTCGCGGGTGGGATGCCGGAACTCCTCCGCGGCGTAGGCCGCTGCATTCCAACCCGAGAACGCGTAGGCCACGAAGAAAAGGCTCGTCGCGAAGGGCAGCGCCGAGAAGCCAGTGCTCCTCCCCGGGGCCACCCACGTCGGCCACTCGTGGCTGCCGAGCGACAACCCGACAGCGATGAACCCGACGAGGAGCATCCCATTCACGATGACCAGACTGTTTTGTGTCCACTTCGACAGGCGAAGCTCAGCGGCGTGAAAGAAGCTCAGCGCCAAAATCAATCCCGTCGCCCCCCAACGCGCGTCCCCCGTTCCCAGAACCGCAAAAGCAAACGCCGCCGCGCCGTAAGCACTGATCGCGGTGGGCGCGGCGAAACCCACCAGCAACGATGCCCACCCAGCGAGGTACCCGACCGCGGGATGAATCAGCTCGGATAGATAACGATACTCACCGCCCGAACGCGGTATGAGCACACTCACCTCGGCATAGGTTCGTGCCCCGGCCATCGCCAACAACGCACCAACGACCCACGCGATAAGAATCAGACCAGCGCTCAACTCTTGAGCCATGAAGCCAGCGCCGAGGAAGACTCCCGCTCCCACCATACTAGCAACAACAAGCCCAATCCCTGAGCCCAATCCCAGAAAGCCCCCGCTTCTCGGATCCACAGCGGACTTACGCCATTCGTCAGTCATCGACCCCTCGTAGTCGTCTTCGTGGTCGTGGTCGTAGTTGTCTTCGTGCTCGTCTTCGTGCTCGTGCTCGTGCTCGAATTACCACAACGATCGCACGAGACGACCCCAACCGCCCTACTCAGCCGCTTCGACCGCCGCGGGAACCGGTCGCTTTTCGCCGCGAAGCTCGACCGACACCAATTTCGAGATGCCCGGCTGCTCCATGGTGACGCCATACAACACGTCAGCGTACTCCATCGTCCGTTTCGAGTGCGTGATGATGATGAACTGCGAGCGCCCCGTCATCTGCAGAATCACTTCCGCAAAACGACCGATGTTCGCTTCATCGAGCGGGGCATCGACCTCGTCGAGCAGGCAGAACGGACTCGGCTTGTATTGGAAGATGGCGAAAATCAGCGCGACCGCAGTGAGCGCCTTTTCACCTCCGCTCATGAGCTCGAGTGACCCGAGGCGTTTTCCGGGCGGCTGCGCGATGATCTCCACTCCCGTCTCGAGTAGGTCTCGCGGGTCGGTCAACTTCAGCTCTGCCCTGCCGCCCCGGAACAGCATCGGGAAGATGCGCTTGAAGCGCTCGTTGATTGCGGCAAAAGCCTCACGGAAGAGCGCACGGCTCTCCTTGTTCATCTGACGGATGGCACGCTCGAGCTTCGTCAGCGCCTCCTCGAGGTCCTTCCTTTGGGAGGTCAGGTACTCGTAGCGCTCCGCGTTTTCCTTGTACTCTTCGATGGCGGTGAGGTTGATCTCCCCCATCCTGTCGATCAGGCGCTGAAGCTCGTCGGCACGGGACGTCATCTCGGCATCTGGCACCGGACGTGCGTGGTAGTCGCCGATCACGTGCTGAAGCTCGACTCGGTGCTTATCGTGAACCTGCTCTTCTAGATGCTCCATCGCCAAGGTTTGCTCGCGCTCCCGAAGCGTGAGCGCGTTGAGCTCGGCAGACTGCTGGTCGATCGTCCCCCGGAGCTCCCTAAGCGACACTTCGCGCCGCCCGAGCTCCATTTGGGCCTCGTCGAAGCGCGCCCGTAGGTTCGAGAGCTCATCGCGGGTCACGGAAGCCTCGTGGACCGTCTCCGCGAGGCGCCCCCGATGCAGAAGAATGCGGCCCGCGGCCTGGCCTTGGTCCCGATGGGCCACCGCCACATCTTCTCGGAGGCGCTTCTCTCGCGCGTCTAGCTCGGCAATGGAGCGCTCGATCTGCCCGAGGATCAAGCGCTCTCGATCGGCTCGCTCGTGGGATTGGGTGGCGCGGACCCTAACCTCGGTGAAACGTTCGGTCTGATCTTCGACGACCCGGCGCCGCTCGCTCAGAACGCTTTCCGCGACGCGGATGGCTTCGTCGGCACGGGCCACACTGCCTTGCGCTTCGGACAGCTCGCGTTTGGTGTTGCCCTCGTCGATGCCGATCTGGGACACCGCCGCGCGAGCTTCCGTCTCAGCGCCCGCGAGCTCATCCTGGCGCTCCGCCATCCGTCGAAGCTCCATCTCGACGGCCCTGAGATCGCGCTCGGCCCCGAGGATCTCGAGCTCCGCGTCGTGAGCTCGGACACGCGCCGCGTCGATCGCCGCCTGACGTTCTGCGATTATCGCACGGAGACGGCCCTGCTCGGACGTTGCTCGCTCGAGCCCCGCTTCTTCTCGGGTCGCAACCTCCTCGAGCTCGCGGATCTCACGTTTCATTCGAAGCAGATGCGCAGCGGATTCGTCCTTGGCGCCCCCCACGACCGCGCCATCGGAAAGAAGAGCCTGACCATCCAGCGTGACGAGCTTGCCCTCGAAGCCATCTTTGTGAAGGCGGGCGGCCGTGCTGAGGGACTCGACGACGAGTATGTCAAAAAGGAGGTATCTGACCCATGCCTCATCTTCCCGGGCGAAGCGAACCAAGCTCGAGAGCGGTCCGATGACCCCCTCGCCGGTCGGAAACAGTGGCACGACGCGAGCGCGACCACTCGGCACGCGCGGGAGGAAAGTTGCTCGGCCTTTTTGCTCTCGCGCGAGGTAGTCGGCGGCCCGCAATGCGGCGTCGGTGTCGTGAACGAGCAAGTACTCAAGCGCTCCACCGAGCGCGGCCCCTAGTGCACGTGTGTGCTCGTGCGCGCATTCCAAGCGATCAGCGACCAATCCTACCAAGCCCGAACGCGAAGAATCACCGGAAGCATAACTCGTCATGACCGCTTGTGCGCCGGCACCAACGCCTTCGAAGCGCTCGTGAATCTCATCGAGTGATCGCAGGCGGGAGCGTGTCACAGCAAACTGTTCGCGCAGGCCGTCAACCTCAGAGTCCGCTCGCTGGAGCGCTTCCTTACCGGATGACAGTAAGCCTTCGATTTCGTTTTGGCGTTCCGCAGTTTCGGCCTTGCCGCTCCTCAGCCCAACCATGCGCGCGTCGAGCTCGCCTCGCTGCTGAGTGAACTCGACCTCACGCGTAGATAGCGCCTGTGCTTCGTCTTGAAGTCGTCCGATGCGCGCTCGAATTTCGTCGCGGTGAGCACCAAACCCGCCCAGCACCGCCTCTGCTCGCGCCCCTCGTGCTCGGCCTTCGGCCAGTTGGGCGCGTGCGTTTTCCAGAGCGATTTCGGCCTTAGCTGCAGCGTTTTTTCGCAGTTCGAGCTCGGCTTGGACCTCGGCAAGGAGCTGCTCGGCCTCGGCCTCCAAGGACTCCAACTCGCCGAGTGAAACCCGCACGGTCGAACTCTCCTGGCGCAAGGTTTCTCTTCGCTCCTCGATCTGGCGGAGCTCCCGAACGGCGAGGTCTTCGCGGTCGACCAACGCGGCTTGTCGATCTTGCTGCTGACGGATCAGACCTTCGAGTTGGCGAACCAGGTTGTCGAGCTCGTAGGCTCGGCCTTGCCCGCGCTCGACCTCGGACCCGGTCTGTTGCAGCGACACCCGTTCTGCTTCAACCGTCGCCTCTTGTGCCACCAGCGCACGACGAGTCGCCTGCACGTCTTCGCTGGCTTTCGACAGCGAGGACGTCACGGTGCTGATCTGTCCGCGGAGCTCGAGGAACCGGTGCGACGCGACCCAAAGGTCGAGATCGCGCATTTCTTTCTTGTAGCGCTTGTAACGCTCGGCCTTTTGAGCCTGGCGCTTGAGCGAAGCCAAGCTGCGTTCGAGCTCGCCGATGATATCGGTGACGCGCAGGAGGTTCTGGCGCGTCTGGTCCATCTTGCGCTCGGCAGCCCGCTTGCTCAGCCTGAACCTGCTGATACCCGCGGCCTCTTCGATCATCGACCGTCGGTCTTCTGGCTTGGAGGTGACGATAAACCCGATGCGACCCTGCTCGATGATGGAATAGGCTCGCTTGCCCACGCCGGTCCCGAGGAAAAGGTTGGTGATGTCGAGAAGGCGAACTGGGGTCTTGTTGATCAGGTAGTCGCTGTTTCCCTGACGATCGAGCCGTCGGGACACCTGAATCTCGGCGTAGTCCCTATATTCCGGGGGGGCGAGACCGTCGGAGTTGTCGAAGGTGATCGTCACCTCGGCGAAGCCGTGCGGCCCTCGGCCCTCCGCACCGCTGAAGATCACGTCCTCCATGTGCTTGCCGCGGAGGCGCGAGGGGGACTGCTCACCCATGACCCATTTGACGGCGTCCACGATGTTGGACTTGCCGCACCCGTTAGGCCCAACCACGCAGGTGATGTCGTGGTCGAAGTGGACCGTCGTCCGGTCCACGAAGGATTTGAAGCCGGCGATTTCGAGCTTCCTGATCTTCACGTCGCCCCCGTAAGGAGTAGTTGCACGTGGCTATCACTGAACATACGATATTGCAACGATTTGCGCGACCAGAAGCGCCTGTCACTGCGTGACCCCCACTACATATTGGGGGTATTCGTCAGGAGCGACCGAGAGCGTAGGTCAGTTGGACTCGTTTTCGGCGGTTTCGGGCTGCGCCTCCGAAGGCTCATCGGCTCGTACCCGGGAGGCCGAACGTCGGCCCATAAGGAACTCGAGAAAGGTGCGTGCCATTTCGAGGTCCCTCGGAGCGATGGCGTCGACCAGGTCGTGCACGTGTCCCCGACCGGCGTCTGGAGCAGCAGCCCGGGAACTCGTGTGCGTGGGTGATTCCGGCTTCGCCACCGCCTCGACGTGGACCTCTTGAACGGTCGGAACATGCCACTTGGGCCGCTCGACGGAGTTGATCCCATGGGCCGTCAGCCAGGAATCCATGCAAGAACGCAGTCTTTCAGACCGAAACGTAAACCAGCGCTCACGGTCGACCGGATGGCTCATCAACGCGTCCTTGAAGCGCCGAAAAGCGCCCTTTCCGTCGATCGCGATGTTGAGAAGCCGCCTGAGCTCGTCGTCCTCGACCGTAACGATGAACCGCTCCATCCAGCGGTATTGCTCGCGTGACGAGACGGGGTCGATCCGTAGGTAACGACTGTCGTTCAGGATTCGCGAATGCATCGCAGGGTCGGCGACCCCATCGACGATGCGAATCACCTCGCCCGTATCGAAATGCAAGTAGCTATGGACTTCGGGCGCATTGTTCTCGAATGCATCCTCTAGGGCCTCCCAGGCCACCGCTACATCTAGTTGTTCTTTATCGTGTAGTTCTTCTTTGTCTTGCCCGGCATCCGAATCATTTTCATTCATGTTATCCCCATATCACTTCGCGCTCGCCGTACCGCGTCGCGCCATCGCCCGAGATGTTCAACTCTTTCCGCAGAAGCCATCCGGGGCTCAAAGCTACGTTCGATACGGTAAGCATCTACAACAGATTGCAGGCCATCGAAGACACCAACGGCCATTCCAGCTAAGTAAGCAGCTCCAAGTGCAGTGGTTTCGACAGACTCGGGGCGATCGATCGTCACTCCGAGCATGTCAGTTTGAAATTGCATGAGTAAGTCATTGCAGGTCGCACCACCATCGACCCTCAAACGCTTTATAGGACGATCGGCGTCCGCGCGCATCGCGTCGACAAGGTCGACGATTTGGAACGCCATTCCCTCGAGAGTTGCGCGCGCGATATGAGCGGCGGTCGAGCCCCGCGTAAGCCCGCAAATCAGGCCCCGCGCGCGGGGGTCCCAATAGGGGGCCCCAAGCCCAGCCAGCGCCGGAACAAAGACCACGCCATCGCTGGAGTCCACCTCTTTTGCAAGGGATTCGACCTCTTCGGAACGGGAAATCAACCCCAATCCGTCTCGAAGCCACTGGACCGCGGCGCCGGCGACGAAAGCGCTGCCCTCGAGAGCATAAACGGTTTGATCGCCGATGCGCCACGCGATCGTAGTCAGGAGCCCGTTCTTGGAATGCGCCCGGCTCGTTCCGGTGTTCATCAAGAGAAACGCGCCCGTGCCATAGGTGCACTTGGCATCGCCGACCTCGAAGCAAGTTTGTCCGAACAACGCGGCCTGCTGGTCGCCCGCCATGCCGGCGATCGGAATCCCGTCGACGAGACCGGGCACGCCGGACGTGCGAGCGTAAACTTCCGAGCAGCTTCGCACTTCGGGCAGAAGCGCCATCGGCACACGAAGCTCGGCGGCAAGCTCTTCGTCCCAGCGCTCCTTTCCGATGTCGTAGAGCAATGTCCGTGAAGCGTTGGTCGCGTCGGTCACGTGTGCAGCACCGCTCGACAGCCGGTAGACGAGCCACGAATCTATCGTACCAAACGCCAGCTTCCCCGCTTCGGCGCGCTCCCTCAGGCCATCGACGTTCTCGAGCAGCCACTCGATCTTCGTACCGGAGAAGTAGGGGTCGAGAACCAAGCCCGTCCGCTCGCGGAACAGCGGCTCTTTGCCCGCCTCCTTCAGTTGGAGACATCGGTCGGCGGTTCGGCGGTCCTGCCAAACAATGGCCCGGTGGACGGCTCGACCGGACTCGCGGTCCCACAACACGGTGGTTTCTCGCTGGTTGGTGATCCCGATGCCCGCGCAGTCCGAGGATTCGACCCCGGCCTTCTGAAGCGCCTTGACGATCGAGTCGCCGACGCTCTTCCAGATTTCGCCCAGGTCGTGCTCGACCCATCCGGGCCTTGGGAAATGCTGGGTAAACTCGTGGGTCGCCTTCGCGAGAATCCGTCCTTCAGGGGACAGAACCATCGCGGTGGAACCGGTGGTTCCCTGATCGATCGACAAAAGAAAGCCCAGCATCCGAACGGGTACGGTACGAAGCTAGGGCTCCAAAGTAAAGCGCCGGTTTACCTGTGAAAAACCGGCACTCTGTGCCACGTCTACTCGGGCGGGCTGCCGTTTAGCCATACCTCGAAGCGAGGCCATGCCTTCCCCAAGCGAGCGCGTAGATCGTCCTCTCCCGCCTGGAGGATCGGAGTGTCGGCCCCTGCGTCTCGCGCGCGGCTGATGCACACCATCGCGGCCAGGTTTTGATCGCGGGCCGCCAGCGACTGCGAAAGAAGCGGCAGCGCTTCCGTTTCGTCCGCGCCGAGCATGATCGCCCGCCTCAAGAGCCCGATGGCCTCCCCGTACTTCGCGGCGGACACGGACGCCCTGCTGAGGGCGAGATACAGCCCCGCGGCTTTGGTCGAGTCTCCGGCCCACTGAATTCCTAGGCGGAGGATTTCGTTCGCCGCCTCGTATTCGCCGAGGCCCGCATAGGCCGATCCCAGCAAGTCTAGGCTCGTGGACAGCGTGCCGTGAACCTCTTCAGCAAGCTCGCCTGCCTCGCCCGTCCGAAGCAGCATCGAGATCGGTGTCAGCCACGGACTGAGCATGGCAACTGTGGCCCCGAAGTTGCCGTGTGCGTTGGCCTCTTGCGCCTTTTCGACGATCGCCAGGTCGATGGCCATCTCACCGCTAGGACTTCCCATCGCGAGCTCAGTGCGGACCCGTTCGTCGATGACATCTCGGAAATCTTCGAGGGCCAAGACGTGCCGAAGGTCGTTGAATTTGAGTGTGATCTCGGCGAGGCCGAGCTCGATGCGAAGCTCGAGCGGTTCGACATCGAAAAGCGCGGCTTCCAGGAAGTACCGGCCGCCGACGTACGCTTGTAGTGCTTCGACGTCGGGCGACTCGGGGAGCGCTTGAGGCTGCAGAGGCGACAGCAATGCCGCCCCTACCGTTTGCCGAAACTCCGACAGCGTCGTCTCTCTGACGGCTTCGCCAGGGCCCATCGCAAACTCCACCTTCGTGAGCTCTGACGCTCGAGGGTCGGGCGAGAGGCTCACGATCCGAACGCCGGCAACGAGCGCTAGCCCGAGAGTGTTGCGACCGATCAACTCTGAAGCAGCCTCGAAGTCCTTCGACTGCTTGACGACCTCGTCGAACCAGCCATCGGGCCGCGCGGGGGATAGATCGAAAGCCTGCGGACCGCCGCCGGTCAACTCACTCCTCGCCGTTGAGCTTGCGCCGGTACCAATCGATCGTGTCGAACAGCCCCTGCTCGAGCTCGACCTGTGCGCGGAAGCCCAGCAACTTCTCCGCCTTCTTGACGTCCGGGATGCGCAGCTCAACGTCCGGGAAGTCCCAGTCAATGAATTCGATGGGGGATTTACTCCCAGTCAGGCGCACGATGAGCTGGGCGAGTTGATAGATCGTCACCGTGCTGCGGGGGTTGCCGACGTTGAAGCTCTCTCCGACCGCTTGGTCACGCTCCAAGGCCAGCATGATCGCGTCGACGATGTCGTCGATGTAACACCACGAGCGAATCTGGTCGCCCTCGTTATGAATCTGAATTTTTTCGCCCTGCAGAGCACGCACGACGAACGCATGGACCGCACCCTCCCCCACCTGACCGGGCCCGTAGATGTTGAAAGGTCGAATCGACACGGTCGGCAAGGAGAACTGCTTGAAATAGTTGTGCGCCAAATGTTCGGTGGCGAGCTTGCTGACCGCGTATGTCCAGCGGGCCTCCCCGACGGCGCCGAGGCTCGTGACGTCCGCCTCGCGAACTCGAAACGCGTAGGACCCGAATACCTCACTCGTCGAAAAATCGATGACGCGTTTGATCCCATTGCAGTCGTTGGCTGCGCGGAGCACGTTCATCGTGCCCTCGAGGGAGATCTCCATCGTCGTCACGGGGTTCTTCAGAACCGTGTCGACGCCGGCGATCGATGCCATGTGAACGACGTAGTCGCAGCCCGTGACCGCGCGACGTACCGCCGTCATGTCTCGGACATCCCCGACGATGAGCTCGACGTTGGGATGGTGATCGAGCCCCACCGCGGAGAGCGCGTTTCTACGTAGAATGTCCAACACGCGAATGTGGTTGTCTTCGGCAAGACGCGCTGTAAGCGCGGTGCCAATGAAACCGGCGCCACCCGTGATCAGGACGTGTGCCCCTTGCAACATGTTCCCCCTACCCTTGAGCTAGCATAAACGGAGCACCGACGTCGAGAAAGCCCAGTTCCCTTTACATGAGGCTCGGCGCGTGTGATCTTGACCCAGGCTCGTAAGTCTCTCGATCATGGAACGCTTCGTCCTTTGGCATAGGATTCTGCCCCCCGCATTCGAGGAGGAGGAGACCACAGCCGCCGCTGGACAGTGGGCTCGCTACGTCACCAACGAGGTACAAGACGCGGGCGGCGAGATGATCTCTTCGCTCGCCGGGACCGTGGTCTCGAGTTTTGCGCTTCACGAGCTGCAGGCCGCAATCAATCTCGCGCTTAAGCTCTTGGCCGAGGCTGAAGGGCAGCCGGTCCCTGCCGGTGGGCTTCCGATTGCGTTCGGAATCGCCACCGGCGACGTGCAGCGGGCACGAGACGACGCAGGGCAACTCACCAACACCGGCAATGCGATCGACCGTGCGCAACTGCTCGCAAACCAAGCATGCGCAGGCGAGGTGGTGCTCGACATCGAGTCGCGGGAGGCGGCGTCGCGCACTTACCTGTTCGGTCGTAGCGTCAGCACGACCTCGTTCACGCTCCGGGGCGAGGCGATCGATCGGACTCGACCACTCGTCGAGGAGTGCCGTCAAGCGGTGTCCTTGTTGAATCCGGCGCCGCTCCCCGCCAGCATTAGACATGCGTTCGAGCCTCTCAAGAAGGCTGCGGCGGGGTCACGAACGTGCGCGTTGTACCTGGACGGCCCACTCGGTGTTGGTGCACGGGCCGCTATCTCCGCGCTCCGTGACGAGCTCGGACCTCCGGCCTTCCTGGAGATCGGCGCTGTCCCCGGAGGTCTCGAGCCTCTTGGCGGGCTCCGGCTGGCCCTCTTGAAATCGTGGCGCGCCCTAGAGCCGACTCGACGGGGCCTCAAAAAGACCGAACCTGGAGTCGCCGATGCCCTCAAGGCGATCGCCTGCGCCACTCCCCCAACTCGAGACGCCGCGGTCCACGCGATGAAGGCCACCTTGCGGGCCCTTCGAACCGACCGTGGGCTGCCGTGGATCTACATCGATCGAGTATCATCTGTGGACCCGGCGACGCTTTCGGTCCTCGGCGCAGCCCTCGAAGACGATACTGTAGCGGCGCTGATTTGCGTCCGAACGGTCGAATCGAAGATCCCGATCGGCTTCAAGACGCTACGACCGGCCGCGCAGATTTCGCTTTCTTCGCTCGATCCAAACGAAGCCCTGCTGGTGGCAGGAGAGATTCTCGGCCCAGAGACGGACCCAGAGATCGCGAAGCAGCTCGTGATCATGGGCGGCACCACCGTCCTCGGCCTGACGGAGGCAGCGCGAACCATGGTCGCCACCGGAGACATCGTTCATGACGGTAGCAGTTTCAGCTGGCGCGAAGATGCGCAGGAGCAGCGCCAGTACTTGGGTCCGCGAGCACTACTCGAAGAACGCTTCGCGACGCTCGACACGTCGTCGATGCGCTATCTCGAAGTCGCCTGCGCCGCCCTACCCGCCTCGTCGCAACTGGTAGTCGACGCCGTGGTTGCGCTCGACGGTGTCCCAGAGCAGACACGACGTCGTGCGCTCGATGCCCTCATCAACGACGGTTTGCTGAACGCGCGCGCCAAACCCGACTCGGAGATACTTCGAAGGGCCGTCGTGCAGCGAATGCCGCCCGCCCGTCGGACCGAAGTGTATCGCTTTGTCGCGCGCGCGCTGCACGAATCGGAGCCTCTGGTCGGTCCCTCGATGGCGGCCACGGTAGGAGCCTACCTTTGTGAGGGTGGGGATCTCGATCGCGGCGCCCATGCGATTTTGGAAGCTGGCTCCCTCGCCGCCGACAACGGATACACCGCCGCTGCAGTGCGCCTAGCCGCCGCCGCGGTCCAGTATCAGCCGGACAAGGACACGCGATCGGCGGCATCGGAGATCAGTCGCGCCGTTCGACTTCCGTCGGGCCCGCCACACGAGGACGAGGACACAGAGCGTGCGACGATACCGGTGCCGGAGGCCGAGCTCGAAAACTCAGCCGAAGACGTGATTCGCGCCCTCAAGGAGCAAGATCATGACGCCTTCGACGCGCTGATCGACGCAGCTATCGCCGCTGGAGCGGGTCTCGTCGGAACGCACTGCTTGCAAGTGATCTCGTTCGTGACGCGGGGTGACGTTTCGGCAGCGAGGCACGCCCTAGAGCTCGCGCGGCGGAGCCCCAATCAAAACGATAGCGCCAGCATCCGGATAGGGATTGCCTCTGCATGTCTACACCTCGCGCGAGGCTGCGCGCGAGACGCGATGCTCGACGCCCTCGAAGCGTTGGCCACGGCCCGCACCCAGGAAGACGGCCTCGGGGAGGCTGCGTCACTCAAGATGATTTCCACCAGCTGCCTTGCTGCAGGGCTAGAGAGTGACGCCGAACGACTCGCACACGTCGCCGCAGCTGTCGCTAGCTGAAACAGCATCAGCTAGCTTCCGATCGATATCTAGCACCGCGCGTTCGCTTCCACGCTAATGGCCGTCCCAAGTCGTGCAGCCTCACTCCGCCCCAGCCGGGGCCGATCTCTCTCGATCCTATGTTCGGCGCGCCCCTGAGCGCGGCGTGCTGCACCGCGTCATGCGCGAACATCTGCGGACCTTCCTCTACGAGCTCGACCAGCATGATCTCGAACGCGGTAAGTAGCACTGGATCTGTTATGGATGGGGATATACGTGCGACAGTCAATCGTCCTGCTTCTGGTCACCACCGGCCTCCTTGCGATTGCTGGGTGCCCGTCACGCTCATCAGAGCGGAGTTTCGTCGCCGGCGAGCTGCTGACCATCAAGCAGAACGGGGGCTGGTGCTGGTTTCAGCGCCCGCGTGCGATCGTAGACGGCGACCACGCATTGGTCGGTACGGTTGCTGGCGCCGACTACGCCGGCAGCCAGCGGGGCGACATCGAAGTGACGGCCTTCGACATCAAGAGCCGGACGTCGGAAACCTTCAAGGCACACGAGCGCCTTCAGAGCGATGACCACGCCTCGCCTTCCATCGCGGTCCTTCCCGACGGTCGGTATCTAACGATGTACACCAAACATGGCTCCGACAGGTTGATGCGCTGGCGCGTGTCTGCTCGCCCGCGCGACGTGAGCGAGTGGGAACCGGAAAGGACGACCGACGTCGGTGCGTCCGTGACCTACTCCAACACGTTCATTCTATCCCACGAGCCCGACCGGGTTTACAACTTCTACCGCGGTGCGGGCCACAAGCCGAACGTGATGATAGGGCCAGCTTCGGCGTCGCGGTTTCAACCCTCGGGCCAACTGCTCAAATGGGAGCTGACACCCGCGCTCGGTGCCGACCCAGTAAAAATCACCGGGAGAAGCAAAATCGCGAAACCGTACGTCGTCTATCAGTCCAATAGCATCGACACGATTCACTTCATCACGACGGAGGACCATCCGCGCGGCTATGACAACGGCATCTATCACGGGTTCATTCGCGACGGCGCCGTCCACGATAGCTTTGGCCGGGTCGTGGACGACAATATGCTGGACCAGAACGGCGCCAAGCTGGTGGATCTCACGCGCGTTTTCGAAGGCGATGCCGAGCACGTTGCGTGGACCACGGACATCGACGTCGACGAACGCGGCCACCCCTACATCGCGTTCTCAGTTCAGAAGGACGGGGCCCCCACGCGGCGAATCAAACAGAACGTGGATGGACTCGATCATCGCTACTACTATGGCCGCTTCGACGGTGAGCGATGGCACGTCCACGAGATGGCCCATGCGGGTACGAAGCTCTACGTTCATGAGCAGAACTACACCGGCCTGGCGGCTCTGGACCCCAACGATCCCAATACGGTTTACATCTCCGCAAATTCCGATCCAGTCACTGGCGAGCCCCTCGTAAGCCGCGCCGACGGCAGGCGCCACTGGGAGATTTTTCAAGGTCGAACAGGCAACCTCGGCGCGAGCTGGAAGTGGACGCCGATCACTTTCAACTCATCCACCGACAACCTTCGCCCCGTCATTCCGGTGTGGAAGGATCATACGCTCTTGATCTGGTTGCGCGGCACGTATCGCAGCATGGGCAGATTTCGACAAGACGTTGTGGGTTTGCTCGATCCCACGGTGCATCACGATCAGCAAGACCTCTGACGATTCAGTTTTGGCAAGCTCGCCAAGACCTTCAAAGACATCATTCAGGACCCAGCGGCTCGCTATGGCTGAAACTCCTAAGCTTTCGACTCGGATACGAGCCGAGAACGGTGAGAAACGTGGTTACGGTGCGGAGCTCCTCTAGCGCATCTCGTGTCGCGCTGCCGTCGATGTTCCCCTCGAAGTCCATGTAAAAAATGTACTCGAACGGAGAGTCGGGCTTGGGGCGGGATTCGATTTTCGTGAGGTTCAAACCTCTCTCGGCGAAGATCGAAATGCAACGAGCGAGCGCACCTTGCTCGTGGATCGTGGAGAACACCAGCGAGGTCTTGCAGGATACGTCCGGTCCGTAGTGCGCCGGCTCAGAGGCGACGATGACCATGCGGGTGTAGTTCTCGGGGTGGTCGGCGATGTCCCGACGCAGGATGGGAAGGCCGTGAAGGACCGCAGCCTGCTCGCTGGCGATGGCGGCTTGTGAGGGATCGGCATCGGCTTTGACCTTCTCGACGGCCATCGCGGTGTCGACGAAAGCTTCGACGTGACAGTCCTCGAGCCCTTCGAGAAACTCGCCGCACTGCGCCAGGGCGACGGGGTGAGAATAGACTCGCCGAATGTTGGTCACCGGAACTTTGGCCGCGCCGATCAAGCAGTGCGCGATCGGCTGAAACTCTTCTCCGACCAACGATAGACCCATGTGCGCGAGTAGGTCGTAGCTTTCGTTGATCGAGCCGGCGATCGAGTTCTCGATCGGCAAGACCGCGTAGTCGACCTTCCCGTCCCCGAGAGCCTCGAGCATCTCGCGGAAGCCGTGAAAGCCCTCGCAGCGCACCGGCTTCGGCGACTCGGCGAAGTGCCGAGTCGCCGCAAGTTGGCTGTACGCCCCCTCGGTGCCCTGATACCCGATTACAAGTTCTTTTCGTACGTCGGCCAATGCAGATGACCTCAGTCGCGGAAGTTCGTGAATTGAAGCGGGAGATCGAAGTCTTTCTCTTTCAAAAGAGCGATCGTGTCCTGCAGGTCGTCGCGCTTCTTCCCCGATACCCGAACCATGTCACCCTGGATGGCCGCCTGGACCTTGACCTTACTGTCCTTGATGGCCTTGACGATCTCTTTGGCCTTTTCCTTGGAGACGCCTTCCTTGAGCTTGACGAGCTGACGCCACATCGAACCGCCTGCTTGCTGGGCCTTCTGGGCATCAAGGGACTTCAGGGAGACTTGGCGGCGCACCATCTTACTCTCGAGGACGTCGCGAGCAGCGTCGACCCGCCCCTCGCTGTTCGCGCGAATGACGATCCCCTCGTCGGTTTGCTCGATCGAGCTCTCGGTGCCTTTGAAGTCGTACCGCTGCGCGATCTCCTTTCGGGCCTGATTGCAGGCGTTGTCGACTTCATGCTGATCGATCTGTGAAACGACATCGAACGACGGCATCCGTACCTCCTAGTGCGGACCATATCACGCCGTTGGCTTACGGCGACCGGGCTTTCGCTCGCCAACGTCCTGGTCGCCGCTGACGAGCGGTGAAAAGAAGTTGTCCTTCTTGGTGTATTCGTCGACGCGGAAGGCGAACTTGTAGCTAGGCGCAGATCGCATGTTGCAATCCGTCCGCTCGCAGAAGCGGCAGGTCGTGCCAACAGGCACCGCCATCTTCTTTGGATCCGCAAAAGGCATATCGTCGGCGTACGCGAAGAACTTGGCGTTATCCGCGTGGATTCCAAGGCCAATGCTGTAGGTCGTACCCTTCACGAGGGACCCCTGCTGGGGCTCGCTCACGACTTTCGCGAAACAGAAATAGGTCGAGCCATCGGGAAACGCTGAGTATTGCTTGGTGATGACATTGGGCGTCAGGAACGCGAGATGAACGGCCATCTTGGGACATGAACCGTCCTGGTGCGCGAAACGTATTCCGTCACCGGAGTAGCGCTTCGAAATGTTTCCCGCGACATCTACTCTCAGGAAGTGCATCGGCACCCCGCGACGGCGAGGGTCGGCGAGGTTGCACATGCGGTGAGCGACCGTTTCATAGGATGACTCGAAGAGTTGTGCCAGAAGCTCGACGTCGTACCTGGTGCTCGTCACCTCGCGATAGAATTCCGGATACGGCAACAGAAGCGCGCCTGCGAAGTAGTTTGCGAGGTGGATCTTGATCAGCCTTCGGGTTTCTGCATGCTGACCCGCGTACCCCTCCAAGATCGGTTTGTGGAGTTTCTCCTCATCGAAGAGACCGAGAGCGATCGTGTGAGCGAGCTGGAACTTGAGTCGTTGCTCAAAAAGGTCGCTCGACACCGTCAGCACCCGCTCCTCCGCGTTCCACCTGCGAATCACGGAGCTGTTCGCTCGCTCCGATGTTCGTTGCACGCGCACCCCTAGTTGTTCCCGCAGCCCCCGCTCGAGATCGTCACTGGTTACCCGGCGCCCGAAGGTGGAGTCTCGGCGAAACTGTTGTGCACGTTCCTCTAGGGCTTCGAACCAGTTGTGGTTCTGCTCGAGGAAGTCGGTCACCTCATCGTACGGGCTGTAGTCGAATCGAACGTCGTCCTCGCCGGCCTGCCGTTCCCGCTGAGCCATGCTCGCCATGACGTGATCCAACTGACTGCGGCTGTTCTTGTAGAGATTGAAGAGCACCGTAATGGTTGCCACCATGCGGGGCTCCGCACTGATGCTGGCGAGGTCCTCCTCACTGAGGTTGAGCGAACGAAGCAAGGGTTCGTCGAGAAGCCGAGCCAACCCGTCGTCGACTGGACGCTCGCCGAGACTGCTCATGAAATCTTCGACGGGGATCCCGTAGAGCTCGAGCGCTTGGAAAAGGAGCGGGAGCTGGACCACCCGCCTTCCTTTTTCGATCAAGCTGAGGTAGGCGGGCGAGATCTCGAGGCGCCGGGCAACCTCGCTTTGCTGGAGCCCCCGACGCAGCCGAAGCTCGCGCAATCGCTGCCCCATGCCAGCGTTTGTTGCCGCCATCCACAGCCTTTACCGCGAATTTACAGAAGCCGCCAGGACGCCTGAAACACTGAAAACTCTGGTATCTCAGCAGCTTGACCCCCGCATGCGGTGTGATAATTCAACAAAGGCCGGGCTTGGCTGTGTGAAGCTGTAAAAAAGCACCGCAACGGCCAGGAACGAAAGGATTCGGCGCATGGCTCCGAGCGGCAGGCGTGAACGCGACAAACCGTGGATAATGCGGACCTACGCCGGCCACAGCACCGCGGCGGCGTCGAACGAGCTCTACCGAACGAACCTCGCCAAGGGCCAGACTGGCCTCAGCGTCGCTTTCGACCTCCCCACGCAAACCGGTTACGACGCGGACGACCCGCTTGCTCGTGGCGAAGTCGGCAAAGTTGGCGTGCCGATCTCCCACCTCGGAGACATGCGTGCCCTCTTCGAAGGCCTGCCGCTCGAGCAGATGAACACGTCGATGACGATCAACGCGACCGCCGCCTGGTTGTTATCGCTGTACGTCGCGGTCGCGGACGATCAGAACGCCGATCGAGCTGCGCTTCGCGGTACGACCCAAAACGACATCATCAAAGAGTATCTGTCCCGTGGCACGCACATCTTCCCGCCGGCGGTGTCGATGAGGCTGATCAGTGATCTGATTACCTACGCCGTGATCGAGGTGCCGAAGTGGAACCCGATCAACATCTGTAGCTACCACCTGCAAGAGGCCGGCGCGACGCCCACGCAAGAGCTCGCGTACGCCTTGGTGACGGCGATCGGTGTGCTCGATGCGGTCAAAGCTACCGGTCGCATTCCCGACAGCGAATTCGGCAAGGTCGTCGGACGCATGAGCTTCTTCGTCAATGCGGGGATTCGATTCGTCGAAGAAATGTGCAAGATGCGAGCGTTCGTCGAGCTCTGGGACCGGGTGACCCAAGAACGCTATGGCGTCACCGATCCCAAGCTGCGTCGCTTCCGCTACGGAGTTCAGGTAAACTCTCTCGGGCTCACCGAGCAGCAACCCGAGAACAACATCATTCGAATTGTCCTCGAGATGCTTGCGGTGACGCTCAGCAAGGACGCACGAGCACGCGCGGTCCAGCTCCCCGCATGGAACGAAGCGCTCGGTCTTCCACGACCTTGGGATCAGCAGTGGTCGTTGCGGGCTCAACAAATCCTCTGTTACGAAAGCGACCTCTTGGAGTACGCGGACCTCTTCAAAGGGAGCGAGATCGTCGCCGCAGAGACCGAGCGTCTGGTCGAGTCTGCTTGGACAGAGGTGCAAGAAGTCCTAAAGCGGGGCGGCGCCGTCGAGGCAGTCGAAAGCGGCTACATCAAGCAGAAACTGGTGGAGTCCAACGCGGCCCGGCTTCGTGCGATCGAAAGCGGCGAACAGGTGGTCGTGGGGGTCAACAAATACATCGAGGGGGCCTCTTCGCCTCTCGTCGAGAATCTCGATGACGCGATCCTGACGGTCGATCCTGGCATCGAGGAAAAACAGATCGCAGCGCTTGGTCGCTGGAAGGCGGAGCGCGATACGTCCGCAGTTGAAAGCGCCATCACCGAGCTCCAGCGCGTAGCTCGTTCGGACGAGAACATCATGCCGGCTTCGATCGCGGCAGCCCATGCTGGTGTGACGACCGGCGAATGGGCGCACACTCTTCGCGCCGTTTGGGGCGAGTATCGAGCACCGACAGGCGTCGCAGGCGCGACGGTGAAAGCCTCTGGCTCCGGAGTCGCCGCCGAGGTCGTCGATCGACTGCGAAAGCGGCTCGGCGAGCTCGAAGTCCGCATGGGACGTCGGCCGAAATTGCTGGTGGGCAAACCTGGTCTCGATGGGCACTCGAATGGCGCCGAGCAAATCGCCATCAAGGCACGCGACGTCGGGTTCGACGTCGTCTACGAGGGCATTCGGGTTTCGCCCGGACAGATAGTCGCCTCGGCCCTCGAAGAAGGAGTGCATCTCATCGGTCTGAGCATCCTGAGCGGCTCTCACCTCGCCCTCGTGCCGGAAGTGGTCGAGCGTCTGCGAGAGGCGGGCCTGTCGGACATCCCTGTCGTGGTCGGCGGAATCATCCCCGACGCCGACGCCGAAAGGCTGCGCCGCGACGGAGTGGCCGCGGTCTACACCCCGAAAGACTTCGAGTTCGATCACATCATGAGCGACTTGATCGATCTGGTGGACCGGCAGCATGCCGCCGAGTGATCCCGTGGATGACGCCGACCGAGTGATGGCCGCCAACAAGGCCGCGGTTTCCCGCGCGTTGAACCTCGTCGAAGACAAGAGGGCCGACGCCCACGATCGAGTTGCCGAACTGCTAGCCTCACTCAAGGGCGCGCCGAAAGCCCTCGGGGGGCACCGGGTCGGGCTCACTGGACCGCCCGGAGTAGGCAAGAGTACCCTCACCTCGGCCGTTGCACGTGCGGTCCGCGAACGTGGCCGCACGGTAGGGGTGGTCGCGGTCGATCCTTCGAGCATCCAGTCGGGCGGCTCGTTGCTCGGGGATCGTGCGCGGATGAGCTTCGATCCCACGGACGAGGGCTTGTTCGTGCGCTCGCTCGCTACCGCCGGGGTAGTTGGCGGCCTGGCATATGCCGCCAACTCTGCCATCCGCGTACTCGCGGCGGCCTACGACATGGTCATGATCGAAACGACCGGCGTCGGCCAATCCGAGATCGACGTCGTGTACGTCGCGGACACGGTCGTGTTGGTCATTCAGCCGGGAAGCGGTGATGTGCTTCAGTTTCTCAAGGCCGGGATCATGGAAATCCCAGATATACTTGTTGTAAACAAGGCCGACCACGACCAGCTTGCCCGACGCGCGGTCGCCGACCTCCAGGGCGCTCTTAGCACTGCGCACGCGGTCGGGGCGACAGGTCGAGAAGACGGCGGTTGGGAAACCCCGATCATCGCGACGAGCTCGACGAAAGGCACAGGAATTGAAGAGCTCATCGACGCGCTCGATGCTCATCAAAAACACCTCGAGCCCACGCTCGCGACGCGCCGGCGTCAAGGCGAAGTGCGATGGGCGGTAGACCTTTTCATGCGCAAGCACGGTGAACATGGGGTCTCGACCCTACACGGTTTGGCGGAGCTCACAGGCCGCGCCGAACGAGAGCTCGACGAGGGCGAGACCCCGTTGAGCCTTTGCGAACGTCTGAGCCGAGAGTATGTAGCAACGCTCCGCCAGACCAATTGAGGAAAACATGAGTGAACGCCCTGAAATCGTACCCATCGGTCAACTCCCGGAGCTAGGTGTCGTGCCCGAAAAAATGCACGCCTACGTGATCCGCCCCGAACGGTTCGGCGAGCCCAAGCAATCGTTCCAAGAGGAAGACGTCCCCGTGTGGAGGCTTGGCCCTGACGAGGTCCTCGTGCAGGTAATGGCCGCAGGCGTAAACTTCAACGGTGTCTGGGCGGGTCTCGGAAAGCCGGTCAACGTCTTGAAGGGTCATGGGCTCGACTTTCACATCGCAGGCTCGGATGCAGCGGGTGTCGTGTGGGCAGTCGGCTCGGCAGTGACCGATCACGAGGTCGGCGACGAGGTCGTTCTTCACTGCAACCACTTGGTCAACCCGGGCACCAACGACCTTCAGACCATCTGGGGCTACGAGACCCCGGACGGATCGTTCGCGCAGTTTGGCAAGGTGCAAGCTCAGCAGGTTCTTCCGAAACCGCCTCACCTGAGCTGGGAAGAGGCCGCAAGCTATGGCCTGGTCTACTACACCGCGCACCGGATGCTGATCGACCGCGCCGAGATCGAGCCAGGCGAAGACGTCTTGGTTTGGGGCGCCGGTGGTGGCCTCGGCGTGTTCGCGGTTCAGTTGTGCAAGGTAGCTGGAGCACGCGCGATCGCGGTCGTCTCGAGTGACGACAAGGCCGAGCTCGTCATGCAGCTCGGCGCAAAGGGCGTCATCAATCGAAAAGAGTTCCCCGCCCTTCAGTACCGGGACGGAATGACCGCCGAAGAGGAGAAGGCACACGCTGGCGCCATCAAGGCGTTTGGAAAGCGCATCTGGGAAGTCCTCGGAGAACGCAAAGGCCCGGATGTCGTGTTCGAGCACGTCGGCAAGGCAACGTTCCCGGCAAGTGTTTTCCTCGCTGCGAAGTACGGGCGCATCGTGATCTGCGGCGCCACCACCGGCTACAACCTCAACTTCGACGTGCGCCACCTGTGGATGCGCCAAAAAAGAATCATCGGTTCTCATTTCGCGGACGCGGATTCAGCAAGCCGCGCCAACCGCCTGGTGATTCAAGACAAGATCAAGCCCGTCATGACGCGACTGTTCACGTGGGAACAAATCCCTGAAGCACATCAGCTCATGTACGAGAACAAGCTTCACGGGACGGTCTCGTGCTTGGTCGGCGCCCCGCGCCCCGGCCTCAAGAATCTCGAGGAAACGCGCGCAGCGATGGCAAACGGTTAGGGGTGGGCATGCAGGAAGTCATCCAGACCATCGAGGCTCTCTACAGGCGCGCGCACGACAACGTCAAAGCCAAGGTTTCCGAAGGGGACCGCATTAGTGCGACCAAGCTCAACGAGAACCAGCTCGGTGCTCATGCCCTCGCCTATTTGGCTACCGAGCTCGAAGCGTGTCGCCAGTTGGCGCTTTGGGCGGAGCGTCTAGGCGGCAACTACGAAAAAAGGATCGCCCGCGCATACATCGGCGAGGTGGCCCGAACCCTGGTAGGCGGAATCGACCTCGGCGCCTGCGAGAACATCGGTCTCAGCGAGCTCGGCATCACCGAAGCGGACCTGGCGGAAACGCTGCTTCGCCCTGAGATCGTCGCGTTTTCCGACGAGCACGCGAATGGAGCTGTGTACCTGGAACTTGCGGCTCGAGCCCGCGATGACGGCTTCCCGGACCCGGGCTTCGGCGATGAAATGCTGGACGAGGTTCGTTCGCAGTTCGCGAAGTTCGTCGACGGCGAGGTCATTCCGCAGGCACAAGACATCCACCGCAACGACGTGCTGATCCCGATGGACATCGTGAACCAAATGAGCGAGCTCGGCGTGTTCGGCCTCACCATCCCCGAGGAGCACGGCGGCCTCGGCATGAGCAAGGTCGCGATGTGCGTCGTCACCGAGGAGCTCTCACGCGGCTATATCGGCGTCGGCTCCCTCGGCACCCGGGCAGAAATCGCGGCCGAGCTGATCATGGGTGGCGGCACCGAGGAGCAAAAGAAAACATGGCTCCCCAAGATCGCCGCCGGCGAGGTCCTTCCGACCGCCGTCTTCACCGAGCCCAACATCGGCTCAGACCTTGCGCACCTCGGCACCAAGGCCGTGAAACAAGACGACGGCAGTTACGTCGTCAACGGAGCCAAGACATGGATCACGCATGCGGTCCGTGCCGACCTGATGACTCTGCTCGCGCGCACGAATCCGGACGAGCCTGGTTATCGCGGGCTCTCGATGTTCCTCGCGGAGAAGACACGACTCACCGGCGAGGACGGAGAGCCGGAGTTCGTCGACGAGGGGCTGACCGGAACCGAGATCAAAGTGCTCGGCTACCGTGGCATGAAAGAGTACGAGCTGGGCTTCGACAACTTCAAGCTGCCCGCCGACTCGCTTCTTGGCGGCGAAGAAGGCGCGGGCTTCAAGCAGCTCATGCGGACATTCGAAAGCGCGCGCATCCAAACCGCCGCGCGAGGTATCGGGGTGGCGCAAGCGTCGCTCGAGGATGCGATTCTCTACGCCAGTGAGCGTGAACAGTTCGGGGGTCCGATCTTCCAGTTCCCACGCGTCGCTCGCAAGATCGGCAGGATGCTCGCGCGCATCCAAGCGGCGCGGCAGCTGACCTATTTCAGCGCCCGTGAGAAAGACGAAGGGAAGCGTTGCGATCTCGAAGCCGGGATGGCCAAGCTTTTGGCGACTCGAGCTGCTTGGGAATCGGCGGATGCCAACGTGCAGATCCACGGCGGCAACGGGTATGCGGAGGAATACACGGCCTCGCGGCTTTTGGTGGACTCACGTGTGCTCAGCATCTTCGAGGGCGCGAACGAGATCCAGGCTCACGTCGTCGCGCGACGGCTTCTCGAAAGCTGACGCCTGCGGCACGAGCGGCCATACTCCTCGCAGATGGACCCTGATCGTGTCGGTGGCAGGCGAGCACTCGTCTACGCGGCGTTCGCCGTCTTGCTCGCGTGTCAGGTGTTCCTCGGAATGTGGGGAGTGGCCGACCAGTGGACGCGTGGCCACAACGGCTGGAACGGAGCTGCTTATCACAATGGCGCGCGCAACACCTTGCGATGGGGTGAGCTCTTCCCCCTTCAATACGATACCGCCAACGTGCCCCCCAAGAAGGAGCGACTCTACACCCATGCGCCCTTGGGACTTCACCTCCACAACGTGGCGAGCATCGGCGTCTTCGGCGACCGCGAGCTGTCGATCCGACTCGTCGCCGCGTTCTGGAGCGTTGCGGCGTTTTGCATGCTGTTCGCGGTCGTGCGGCGACTATGGAGCGACGCTCACGGACTCTTGGCGGCCGCAATCTACGTCGCTCTACCTATCAACGCGATCTACACCAACATGGCGAACCACTCCGCTGGGTTCATCTTCTGGAGCCTGCTCGTGCTCTACCTCTACGTGCGCTCGAGGGACGCGGTACCGTGGCGGTGGCCTCCTTTCTTTCTCTTCCTTGGCGCCTTCACCATGGCCGCCACCTGGGACTGGCCCGCCTACTACGTCGCCCTCTGCATCGCCGCCCACTGGGCCTTAGGCGCTAGCGTGGGGGCGGTGGGGCCGGACAAACTGACGGGCCGTAGGCCCGACCTAGGCGCTAGCGTGGGGGCGCAAAGGAGCACTATCGCGGTCTTGCAGTTAGGGATTTTCTGCGGGTGGGTGTTGTTGTTGTTTGTAGGGCACTTCGCACTGGTTGAATGGTTGACGGGGAATGTCGACGAGCTGACGGGCACGTTCAACGCACGCAGAGCACTTTCGTGGCAGCGGTTTCGAACCCACCTCCTCATCGTCCCGGAGCTGATGTTCACCGCCCCGATTTTGGCGCTGTCCGGAGCATGGCTCCTGGCGTGGGGTGCTCGGCTGGCGCGCTTCAAGGCCGAGGCGCGCGACCTCGTGCCCATCGCGTTTCTCGTTGCCGGGCTGGCCCACTATCTCACTTTCAGCTGGAGCGCATTGGTGCACTCGTACTGGGCCTGGCCAATACTTCCGTTCGTTTCGATCGCCGTCACGACATCTCTGCTGGCCATCGGACGCTCGGTCGAGACCCGGGTCAACCGTGCCCTAGAGGGCCGCCCGTCGATCTTTGCACGAGCCAAGGTGGCGAGAGCGGCAGCCTTCAGCGTCGCAATCTTCTTGGTGCCCTTGGCCGTTCGTGACGCACAGCTCGTTCCGCGTGGGCGCTACGTAGGGGGTTCGATGTGGTTCTTCACACCGGTGCGGGGCGCAGTCGACACGTACGACTCAGGACGACCCGAGCTTCGTTTCGCCGAAAGCGTGAAGGCGTGGACCGATCGTGACACGGGCGTGCAATTGCACCCGAGTTTGAAGTCACGCCGCCTCGAGCCGCGTTTCGATATCACCCTCGATCGGGCGACCTATCGGTGGTCGCCACGGCCCAGGCCACATATCACCAACAACCAGGGCATCGAGGGCTGGGTCTTCATCGCTCCGGTCGACGATCTCCCCGAGAACGAACGAATCGACCTTGCAGCCCGGTACCCGTATCGACAGTTGGACGGCTATTTCATGGTCGACCTGCGCGCCGAAGGACCGGACGTCGAGATCTGGGACGTCGCCCCGCAAGCGATCACTCCGCGCTGGTGGCTCTTCCGAAACGCGTTCGAGCCTCCGATCATCGTCTCTCGATCGACTGCCGAAGAGGCGTCCCTCCGTGGAAAAGTCAGCAAGTACCGTGTCCAGTAGCGTCCCAAAGCGCGCGCTGATGCTGTGGGCGGCATCGTACCTGGGATGTGTTGGATTCATCATCGGCGAGCTCGCGATCCGTGGCGAATCGATCTCGATGGCACTGCTCGCACAGCTTCTTTGGCTGGCGTTGCTCGCGTCGCTTCCCGTCTTCGGTGTGCTCGGAGTCGTTCTGTGGGTGGCGTCTGCCCGGGCGACCGTGAAATGGACGTCGACCCTAGCGCTCGTATCGTTCGCCATGCTCGCGGCTTGGAGCCATAGCGACTTCCTGTTGTCAGGTCCCCACTGGGCCGCGCATCCGCAGCGGACATCGCTCCGGTTGATCCTGGTTGCGTTCGTGGGACTCGCCGCGGGCGTCGGTTGGGCGTGGCTCTGGTGGGGCTACCGACGCCCCCAAGGCAAGTTGCAGCGCACGATTTGGCTCATCTTCAGTGCCCTAGGGGTTGCCGCCTGCTCATTCGCCATCATCCGGTACCGTGCCTACGACTACTCGATCGCGCAGCTCGTGTTTCCCGCATGTGTTCTTAGCGCCGCCGTGGTGTATGGCCTCGTGCGGGAGTGGCGATACTGGCCCGTCGTCTTGGGCGGAGCGACCGCATGCCTGCTATTCGCGCTCGGCTCCCAGATCGATGCTGATCTAGACACCACCGGTAAGCGTGAAACGATCGCGAAGAGTCGCGTAGGCGCCCTCGCAAGGCTATACCTGCTTCCCCGTTTCGGCGATGATAACCCGCTTTCATCGGGCGGCCTCGACTGCCCGCAAGACCTCCCGGTCGTCGCAGAGGGCTTGACTTGGGCAGCCCCCGATGCGCGTCGAAACGTGATCGTGATCACGGTGGACGCGCTTCGAAAAGACGTCGTAGGAATGATCGCGAACGACCGTCCAGTCACCTCCGAGCTCTCGCGTTGGGCGAATTCCGCCGTCTCGTTCGAGAATGCCACGAGCACTTATCCCGCGACGCTGTTTGCCGTTGGCAGCGCGTTCACCGGGCTCAGTCCCGCGGAGCTCTATCTGTTTCCCGGTCTACCGGAGACGATTTTCACTCGTTCGGTCGGTCAAGTCGATCGGCAGATCGTGGTACTACCCGATGTCGACTGGTTCCGACTGCCCATCGTGGCTGAGTTCTTGGCTAGCGGCGTCCACATCAATTTCGTGCCTACGGACCAAGCGGCAACCGCGGCCCTCATCCAGCACCTGCGCGACGCTCGCGCCGACGACGAGACGGTCATGGCCTGGGTTCACTACTACGCGCCGCACGATCCATATCGCAAACATCCGAGTCTCCCGATGGGCTCTGGGAAGAAGAACGCTTACCTCAGCGAGGTAGCGTACTTCGACCGAGAGCTCGGCCGGCTGATGAGCTACCTCGACGACGACGGATGGCTGAAGGATAGCCTCGTCGTGTTCTTCTCGGACCATGGGGAGGCGCTCGGAGAGAAGTCCTACTGGGGTCATCACGTATACCTGAATGGCTGGATGACCGACGTTCCCCTCGTGCTCTGGCACGCGGACCTGACTCCCGGAACCCGAACGGTCGGTGTCGGTCTGGCCGACGTCGCTCCGACCGTGCTCCACTTCTTGGGCCTCCCGATTCCACAAGACGCTGCTGCAGGCAGCCTCTTCACTCTTAGTCCCGAGGACCGGGAGCGCCCGTCATTTGCCGAAGCATTTCCCATCCGAGGACTCGAGCTTTTCGACCACTTTCGCCTCGACAGGCTCGACGATGCCTCAATCCGAGATCGGCTCCGCCAGATTCGGGTCGTGAACAAGGGCTACGAGCCAAAAGTCGCGATCGCGCAGGGATCCCATCGGCTGATCCACCACAGGGCGGCCAACACCTCTCTCCTCTTTGATCGAGAGAGCGACCCAGGCGAGCAACAAGATGTCTCGGCGAGCGACCCCGAACGTGCCTTACTTCTGGAGCAGAACCTTGCTACCTGGCAAGAAGAACAGCTCCGCAGAATTCGCTGTCGCCTAAACCTCGACGAGGCCCCATGAAGACCGCAATCGACTACGACCAGTGGCGCGCGCGTGCCGAGCTCGCCGCCGAGCGACGCGACGCCGAAACCTGGCGAGCCGCACCTGAGTCTCCTGTCTACGACGCCGCACTTCTGCGCGCGCACACCGAGGAGTTGACCCGTACACGGGAGGCGGGACAGGCCACCGCGCTCATCCCGTTGTTGCAGGAGGCGTTATACCGCCATCTCAGCGAGCTCGCGGACCCTCGCCTCTACGAGATGACACCACTCGGCACGAAGCACGTGGTGGAAGCTTTCTACGGGGAGGCACTCGCCTGCATCGAGTACTTGGCGAACCCTGAAGAGACAGGGCTCGGTCTCGATTTCACATTGGCGGGATTTCGGCGAGCGGCGCACATCTTCGGGCGATCGGCGCTGATGCTCTCCGGCGGCGCTACCCTTGGCTTTTTTCATCTCGGCGTCGCAAAGGCGTTGTTCGAACACGACTTGCTCCCCGATGTGCTCTCAGGCGCCTCGATGGGCGCGATGATCGCCTGCGGCCTTGGCGTTCGAACCGATGCGGAGCTCCATAGTCTTTTCGAGAATCCGAGGATCATCCGCACCGACGCCATCAAGCGCCTTCCGCCCGCACGCGCGGCGACCGAACGCGCTCTCTATGATCCTGATCGCCTCGAAGAAATCGTTGCGCACAATTGCGGCGACTACACCTTCGGTGAAGCGCACAAGCGTACGGGCCGCACGGTCAACGTCAGTGTGTCGCCTACGCGTGAACGCCAAAAACCGCGGGTGCTCTGCCACGACACGACTCCCGACGTCCTGTTGAACAGTGCGGCGGTCGCATCGGCCGCGATCCCCGGCGCCTTCCCCGCCGCCACTCTCCATCAGCGCCTGCCGTCCGGCCAAAGCGTCCCGTACATGCCCACCGAAACTTGGATCGACGGCACGTTCAAGGGCGATCTCCCGATGCGTCGACTGAGTCGTCTACACAATGTCAATCACTTCATCGTCAGCCAGGTGAACCCCCACGTCGCGCCCGTCCGCCGGATAACCGACAAACGCGGCCTGCTCCCTTTCGTTGCGGGCATCACGGCCTCGAGCCTGCGGGTGCAACTCGCCCACCAACTCGAGCTCGCCCGCGGCCTCACCCAACGCACCTCCCTCTACAAGCCGATCGACCTCGCTCATTCCCTCGTCGACCAAGCCTATAGCGGCGACATCGACATCCACCCACGCTTCCGCGCTCGGGCTCTCCTCCGCTCGTTCTCCAACATATCGCACGAGGAGCTCAAGAGGCACATCCTCGAAGGCGAACGAGCAACCTGGCCTCTCATCGCCCGCATCCGTGACCAAACCTGTGTTTCCCGCGCCCTAGACGCCGCAATCCGACACCTGATGGCAGGGCTCTGCCCACAGCCTTCGTGACCCAGGGCACATTGCAGAGGGCACCGTCGATCGCTATCCTCGCCAACGATGCGGAGTGCCGTAAGGAGCGATCGATGCGACGCCGTT
>Ga0255057_10000272_pt1 | contig 28919 bp, 30 predicted proteins | sample Cases_109_6_MG_FD_189022 | JGI IMG/M metagenome (GOLD analysis project Ga0255057, IMG submission 189022) | Seawater microbial communities from Amundsen Gulf, Northwest Territories, Canada - Cases_109_6 | ecosystem: Environmental > Aquatic > Marine > Gulf | place: Canada: Northwest Territories... | reverse complement strand
ACTGTGGCCTCGGGAGCGTCCACATGCCGAGCTGCGTGCCGGTGTCGGCGTCGAAGAAGAAGGCCGACTTGTTGAGATCCGCCGACGACGCCTGACAGAACGGCCCCACGCCGCCGCCCGGCTCATGACCAAACACGATGACCTCACCGTCCCAGGTGAACATCGCCGAATGCCCGATGCTGACCCCGGCAATGGATTTCGAGTACATGAGGTCCGGGTCTTCGAGGCTGCCCGCGCCCGTGAGCGTCCACACGGTGAACCCGTCGTCCCCGGCGCACGCCGCCATCATCGCATCACCCAGGATCACGCCGGTGTCGTGGCAATCACGACCCGCGGTTTCGGTGCGGATATATGCCGCAGCCGCCGGGTTGCCGAGCGGCACCTCAACAATGTCGATACCATCACAACCGCTGCCATTGTTGTAAATCAACAAGCGGTCGTTGGCAAGGTCCGGCACACCCGTGGCGGTATGTGATCCGCACCGGCCGGAAACGGCGCCTGTGCTCAGATCGACGGACCCGATCAGCACCGGGTCGTTGACGTCGCTGACGTCGAAGACATGCAGACCTTCGAATCCGGCCGGGACCGTCGAACCGTCACACTCCTGAGTCCCTGAAGCGGGCGAGTTCCAGGAACGAACCAGGATGTCGTCCCAGACCACAACGTCGCCCTGGTTCCCCTCACAAACCGTCGACGACATAGGTTTGGGATTCCCCGGAGCCGAGATATCCCGGATGTCAAAGCCAAGCCAACTGCCCTGGAAAGCGTAGTCCCCCCAAAAAGCGATATCCGTATGAATATTCGAAGAAAGAGAAGTGTCGAAGAGGCTCGCTGGCTCCTCGATATGACCCATCGGAAGCAAATTCTGGGATCGCGGGTCATCGTCATGACCCGCCTGGGCCGCCCCAACCGGCAACGCCAACAAGAACAGCGACATTACCCCCAGCACAACCAGACGACGCATCCCAGGTTTCATCAAACCTCCCCTTCTCCTCGCACCTACCGAAACCCTACCCGCCGCATAGCCATCTCCAGGTCCGAATTTCGCGATCTAGGCCACCTCTCTGAGCCCGAACGCAACACCCAACGCCGCTGCTGATAGAGATTCCCATGAGCCAGCGCCCTGCCTCGGCCACGCTCGGGGAGAGTAAAGAGCGCGACATCACTCCATCACGCCTGGTCGTGGCGGTCACCATCGGTGCCAGATAGCCGCCCATATGTGCTGCGAGTTCAGGTGGTCGTTGCAACATCTTTGACGAGACTTGTCTCTGGGGGTGTGTCATGGAACGGTTGTCTGTTGTTGAGCGTGAGGAGTTGTGGGATCGATATGAGGCTGGTGAGTCGCAACGATCGATAAGCCGCCAGTTGGGAAAGGTTCTCTGTCAACGATCCGGACTCATCTGGTTTCATCGGGTTGGAGACGTCCGACCCAGCCAGACGAGTGGTGTTCGTTGCGCCTGTCTTTTGTTGATCGGGAGGAGATTTCGAGGGGTCTGGCCCGTGACGAGTCGCTGTGCGCTATTGCTCATGGGTTGGGGAGGGCTCCTTCCACTGTGTCTCGTGAAGTCAAAATCAATGGTGGCCGTGACAAGTATCGGGCGGTGGTGGCGCATCGGGCATCGAGGAGGAGAGCGAAACGTCCGAGGGTGATGAAACTCGCCGAGTGTCCACGGTTGCGTGAAGCTGTTGGGACCAAGCTCGAGCTGTGGTGGTCACCCGGCCAGATTTCACGGTGGCTGATACGGGCATATCCTGATGATGAGGAGATGCGGGTGTCACACGAAACGATCTACCAATCCCTCTTTGTGCAAGGCAGAGGCGCTCTGGGTAAGGAACTATGGCGTTGTCTACGCACCGGGCGTGCCACCAGGAGACCTCAAGGAAGAGCGAAATCGACCAAAGGCAAGATCCGAGACATGGTCATGATCTCAGACCGTCCTGCCGAGGTTGAGGATCGTGCTGTGCCGGGTCATTGGGAAGGCGACCTCATCGTTGGGACAGCCAAGTCAGCAATCGGGACCCTGGTCGAACGTCAATCCCGTTATGTGATGCTGTTCGGACTGCCTGATGACTCCACTGCTGAATCGGTACGAGCTGCACTCACCAACACTGTCCAGAAACTCCCTGCGCATCTGTGGCAATCCTTGACCTGGGACCAGGGTAAAGAGATGGCTCAACACGCCACGTTCACCGTTGATACCGGTATCCAGATCTACTTCTGTGACCCCAAGTCACCGTGGCAGAGAGGATCCAATGAGAACACCAACGGACTCCTACGTCAGTACTTCCCTAAAGGCACTGACCTCTCGGAGGTCACCCAAGAACAGCTCGACCACGCTGCCCACTCCCTCAACACGAGACCTCGACAAACCCTCGGCGACATGACACCATCAGAGAAACTCGCCAAAACGTTGCAATGACCCCCTGAAACCGCCGCACATATGCGCTATCTGTGACTGTGGCGGCAACTGTTCATGTCGGTGGGTTGTGGGCTCCCGGATTGCAGCCGGGGAATCGATGAGTCAACGCGCTGCTTCGGTTGTTGGGAGTTCGCGCTTGGTGTCCCCACGGCAGTTGGATCACCCGATGAGGGGGAGCCTCGGATCCGAATGCTCCGATCGACCCGAGGCGGCACGGATCCATTCCCAGCTGACCTATCTGCTGGGTGATGTGCTGCGGATCTTCGCCGGGGATTTCACTGCGGGTGAGATCGACGGCAGAGAGGCATCTCAGTGGATGTGGTTCCTCGCCGCGCTGATCATGCTGATTCCCATCGTCATGGTCGTCCTGTCCCTGACCTTGGCGTATCCAGCGATTCGCTGGGTGAGTGTCGTCGCGGCGATCTTCTTGGTGATCTTCAACATCGCCGGCCTGCCCTACCCCTCCGCATTCGACAACTTCCTCATCGTGTTTGGGTTTCTGTTCAATGGCCTGATCGTCTGGTACGCATGGACATGGAGTTAGCCCCTGCTTGGCGCCAACGAGCGCCTCGAGCAGATCAAGTCAGGTAGCGCATAACGGCACATATGCGCTAGCTGAGAGACCGACGACGACCCTACTTCGGGAAGGTCAGCGAAGGAATGCTCAGCATGGATCACGGATCACAGGGACGGATCGTCGTCTTAAACGATTCCGGCCTCTTGGATCTGGTCGAGGCTGTACGACCTCAACGCTCTCGGCTCGTCGCGGGTGTCTAGCACGAGGAGCGACACCTCGAGGACACTCTCCGGGGCTTGGAACCAAGCCGACGAGTAGCCGACCACTCTTCCCGTAACCGTTTCCTCATCAGCGCCGCGTATTCGAACCGTGAGCCGGTAGTCCCTGCCGACCTCAAAGTCTTCGATGTTCATCTGCTCAGCATACGAGCGCCGAGCAGCGTTACACCCCTTGGAAAGAAGAACCAGGAAGACTCACGACCAAGCGCCCGCCCATATCGGCACATATGCGCTACCTGGAAGGCCGCCGTAAAAGCCACCGTCGCGGACACTTTCGGTCTTCAGAAACGACTCATTGCACTCGGGGCAGCGATACCGAAACGTCTTGTGTTGTCGGTCGCGGTGAACGAGCTCTCTCTGCCACTGCCGGTACGCGCTGCGAGTGCCACAGTTGCGGCACTGCTGTGTTGTCCACCTGGTCCACCACGAGAGTCGGTCTTCACCCACGGATTCAACGTAGTCGGGAGACACCAGATCGGCCAGTTGCTTCCTCGACAAGTGGACTTCCCGGTACACGCGAGACAACCCGAACTCGGCGATCACCGACGCTGCGTACCAGGCTTGATATGCCGCCTCGTTCGCCTGAAGTTCGAAGGCCGAGCGGAAGAAGTTCTCGACTGCTATCTCGAACCGTGTCGCCAGGCGGTCGAGTTCACCGGACATGTAAGACCGTGTCATTGACGTAGGCGCTCACCGCCAAGACCACCATGGGATCGTGGTGTCGTTGCTGAGGTCGTGCGCAGCTCGGTTCGCCTCCTCGGTACCTATCGCCGCGATCCGCTGCGGTCTCCGCCGCCTTCCGCTTGGCCCAGGCGATGCGCCCCTGACTGTTCACACCGTGGATCGTACGCAAAACACAGGGTGCGAGCAGAGCCGTGCCCGTCGCGCGCGCGGGCAGCGATCGTGTGCGTATTGCCGGTTATGCGCTACACGCGCCAGGCAAATGGTTTGTAAGCGCGAACAATACGGCAACGACGCGGTTGCACTGAGGTCAGGTCGTCTTGCATAGTCGGTCGCGCTGAACGCGTTGATTCGTCTACTGGCTGGTCGCACTTGCGGCTCGGGAGCTAGCTTCCCTGGATCCTGGGACGACTGGGCCAACGAGCAGACCACGGTGTTCGCCGAGGTGAGGGGTGGAGGAGAGCGGTTCGAGGCCTCAGACACCGACTGGAAGGCCGAGAAGGCAGTCGATGAGACAAGGCAAAAGCTCGAGTCGCAGATCCGCCGAAGGCACTCGCAGCAGCGGGGAAGTCACGACCAGCGCCGCTGACTGAGTGTCCGAGTCAGCCGCTGCCGGTTGCTGCGCCTCGGCGTTTCCCTGTTGTGTCGTGGTGACGAATCGCTGGTCGGCTGCTCGTCACTGTCTCCTGCGGAGGGACTATCGGGTGTGCCAGGTGGCGGCGGCAATCCGGCGTGGCCCTCCGCAGTTGAATCGATGGGTCACGGTCCGGCTTCGATGAACGTGACCGGGCCGTTGCCGGCCTCCCAGGTGGCGCTGTCGAGCGTGGCGTCGGAAAAATCGGCTTGGGCGAGCAGCGTTCCTGTGAAGTCGGCGCCAGACACGTTGGCACCGGTGAACCGGGTTCCGCGACGGGTCACGATCCGGTGAGCCAGCTGATGGAGTGGGTGGTCACGATTGTCCAGTTTGAGGGCTCGCTTGGAGACCAGGACGAGCAGCGCACTCACCACGATTGCGGCCAACCCACCCTCGGCACGACCGGCAGCAAGGCCTCCGAGTATGGCGACGACCGCGATCGCCAAGCCCCCGAAGGTTCCACCGACGATACGACCTAGGACTCCGGCCACGACCGCCGGAGCAAGCAGCAGCAGCACGCCGATCAGCGGAAGGCCCCGCTCGAGGCGGACCTCGCCGAGGGAGAACACCACAATGAAATCGAAAACGAGGGCAACAATGAACACGATACCGAACACACGCAGTGCCGGCCACACGCCCTTTTGGATGAATCTCGCGAAGAACACGACGACAACGACTACCAGCAACCAGGCGCCGAGCAGGTCCTGCCAATCCGAGGACGTGGCGCGTTCCCGAGTCATGTCTGCGAAAAACCCGATCGCCACACCGGCGGCGATGGAAATGAGAAGGGCACCGGCGAGGATCACCAGGCCCGTGGAGGGACGAACCCCGAGGCGGGCGTCGGTGAAGTCCGCACCCACGAGGCGGGCGTCGGTGAAGTCGGCGCCGCGGACGTCGGCGGCGCTGAAGTCGGCCCCTGTGAGGTCCTGATCGCGAAACAAGCATCCACCTAGCGATGGCTCTTGGCACGCAATCTGCGAGCGAGCGACATGACTAGAGCGGTACATTGTCGCCATGGCCAAGAGATGGGCGAGCCGACCAGAGCTGGGTACTCGCTTGGATTCGACGCTGAAGGCGGTCGTCGTCGGGTTCCGAATCCTTGGGTGGGCGTGGATGCTTCTTCTGGTCAGCCTCACCCTGGTGAGCGACGATGCCGCCAACACCACCATCGTGGTCGGCGCCGCGGGGCTTGCGACAGCGTGGGCGGCGGTCACGGTCTGGGTTGGGGTGCGAACCGATCAACTCGGAACCCTCTGGTTCGTGTTGAGCGACGGTGTCGTGGTGCTGCTCATCGGTGCTGCTTCGACCATGTCGGGGGCTGAGGATCTGTTCCACGGGGGTTATCTCATCTCGTGGATCCTGGTCGCCGCATATGCAGCCGGGACGATCGGTGCTCTGGCCGCCAGCGTCGTCCTTACAGTCGAGCAGCTTGCGGTGCATCTCGTCGATGGCCGCGGCGTGGTTGCGACCGGTGGCAGCGTGATCTTCTTCATCTTTGCCTTGATCGTCGGCTGGGCGTTCGATTCGCTGCGCTTCTATGACCGGCAGCGTCGTGAAGCCGAGCGGGAGCTCGTGCGGGAAACGGCCCGAAGCCGCTCGCTGGGAGGAGCGCTTCGTCGTCGCCGACCAGCTGCATGATTCGGTGCTCCAGACCCTTCATGCAATCCAGCTCACCGCCGAGAGCCCCGACGAGGTTCGGCACTTGAGCCGTCGGCAACAGCGAGAGTTGCGGACGACGATTGCCGAGCTGCGCTCGAGATTCGATGACAGCTTCCGCGCCGCACTCCTGACGGCAAGCGGGGACGTCGAGGACCTCTACCGGGTCGAAGTCGATGCAGTCATTCGCGGCGACACACAGCTCACCGAGGAACTGTCGCTGATCGTCGATGCAAGCAAGGAGGCCATGGTCAACGCCGCCAAGCACTCCTCCGACGACAAGATCGAGTTGTTCTCAGAAATCGTCGACGACAGGCTCTCCGTATACATCCGGGACCGCGGCACCGGATTCGACACCACTCGAATCGATTCGGGTCGCGGGATTGGTCGACATATCGCAAAGGTCGGCGACGCCGGCGGCGAAGCGACGGTTGAAAGCGGGCCCGGCAACGGCACGGAGATCATGTTCGCCGTGGTGATGCCATGACGGGACCGCGATTGCTGCTCGTCGACGACCATGACGTCGTTCGACTCGGCACACACGCTCTGCTCGAGGATCGCTTCGATATCGTCGGTGGAGCAGACAATGTCGACTCTGCGATCGAGCTGACCAAGGAGCGGAAGCCCGACCTGCTCCTCCTCGATGTCCACCTGCCGGGCGGCCGGGGCGCCGCCGTCGTCGGCGAGGTTCGCAAGGTTTTGCCGGACATGTGCATCGTCGCGTTCACCGTATCGACCTCGCGGCTGGACGTGCTGACCATGATGAACGCCGGCGTCGACGGGTACCTAACCAAGACCGCCCACAGCGAAGATCTTGCCGATCTGCTCGACGCTGCCCTTGCCGGGCGCAAGCCCGTTTCAAAGGAGGTGGCGGGCTATCTGCTCGACATCGACGACGAGATCGACACCGGGATCGGAGTCGAGCACCTCACACCGAGAGAACGCGAGGTCGTCAACCTGATCGCCCGCGGCTATACATACCGCGAGACCGCGCAGCGCCTCCAGATTTCGGTCAAGACCCTGGAAACCCACATGGCGCACATCTTCGCCAAGCTCGGCATCGCCAGCCGCCACGAGCTGGCGGCCCTCGTCGGACCGACGTTCACTCGGCCCGATGATGACTGATCATTCGTAGGGGACATCCCCGATAGGCGCCGTGTAGACCGTGGCGTACGTTCGCGCCATGAAGGACAGACACCAGAGCCGCAATTCGCTGATCGAAATCGCGAGTGGCTGGAAGACGCTGGCCGATCGCCACTCTTCGACGTTCGCACCAGTGCCGCGGTGCCGTTCCCGATCAACCATCCCGAGAAGTGGGAGCAAGCGTGGACGCTAGTCGGATGGCATGGATGCGAGGAATCAGCAGTTTTCGAGACGCCGTGACCAGAAACAGCCGTGAGCGCGCCTCGACACCGATCGGGAAGCGGCGCTGGCCGCGACGGATCGCGATCGTCGGCTTCGTGTTGATCGCCCTCTTCTATGTCGGCGGTGGCTGGTATTTCTCCGGACAGATCCGCAGCGGCGGATTGGAACCTAGGGAACCGGAGCGCAACTTCAATGTGACAGTCGAGCGGATAGATGGCGACCTCATCGTGCTCAGCGGAGATGACGAAAGCATCGATGACCCTGGGCAGTATGCCCTCTACTGGGAGGGGGGGTTCGGCCTGGTCGGCGAGGTCATATCGATCACCCCCACCGGGGTGGAACGGAAATACGTCGGCACCACCGGCTCGCCTCCCCCGCTGGCTCCGCAGGAGGTCGATCTCGACGCCTGGTACTACCCGAGAGACCCGGCCGACGCGGGATTGGCCTTCGACGACGTGACCTACAGCTCTCCGGTCGGGGACATGCGTGCCTGGTATGTGCCGGCGAGCGACGTCCCAGCGAATACCTGGGCCATCCATGTCCACGGTTGGCGAGCGGACCGCCGAGAGACGATTCGAACGCTCCCCGTCTTCCACGCAGCCGGCATCGATTCGCTTGCTGTCGAGTACCGCAATGACCCCGGCGCCCCGCCGGATCCCACCGGTCTGTATCGCTTCGGCCGGACGGAATGGGAGGATATCGAAGGTGCGGTCCGGTATGCCCTTGACCACGGGGCCGCACAGATAGTTCTGGTTGGTTTCAGTACCGGCGCGACGGGCGAAATGGCGTTTCTCGAGCGATCAGATATCGCCGGATCCGTCGTAGGTGTGGTATTCGACTCACCCAACATCGACTTCGGCCGGGCCGTCAAGACCGAAGCGCGAGACACCGCGCTGATACCGGGCTTACCGTTCACCGTTCCGGACTCTCTGACCGCGACGGCCATGCTCATCGCGGATCTGCGCTACGACGTTGGTTGGCGAGACATTGACTACGTCGACAACGACCGACTGACAGTGCCGGCGCTGGTCTTTCACGGCGACGCCGATCGCACCGTGCCCCTGTCCGTTTCGGAGGATTTTGCGAGCGCCCACCCGGATCAAGTCGAGTTGGTCATCACACCAGGCGCCGACCATGTGCGCAGCTGGAACGTGGACCGGGACCGCTACGAACGGATTCTGAGCCAATTCCTTGGAGCTTTGTAAGCATATGGAGTATGACCAGCGATGAGCCCTGCCGAGACCTCCCCGCCGATCTTGAGAATACGAGGCAAGTCGCTTGTGGAATGACGAACTCCGAGCCGTTCGATCTCACTTCCGCAAGGTCGGAAGCGAGCACCGGGACGAGATGTACGTCGCCTGGCAGGAGCGCCGTGCGCCGCTGGCGGTCTGGGAGCGGCTAGCCGCCGAGGGCTTCTTCTCGGCGATCTCCGAACAGCATCTCGGGTATCGGCCTGGTGTCGCTTGGCTCGCTGCAGCCTCCGAGGGTCTCGGATACGGAACCCGTGATCCGGGTTTCAACATTGGACCGGTGTGTCATGGTGTGATGGCGCTCCCGGTCATTGACCGGTGGGGGCATCCCGATCTGAAGACGAGGTACCTCGAGCCGATGATGTCGGGTGCGGTTATTGCCGCGTTTGCCGTCACCGAAAAGGGTGGGGGCACCGATGCATACCACCCGAAATCGACGATCACCCCCCACGGCTCGCACTGGGTGCTCAACGGAGCCAAGTGGCATATCTCGAATACGACCCATGCTCAGGTAGCCCTGGTCTGGGTCCGGCGGGAGGACACCGGCGAGCTCGCCGCAGTGTTGATCGACCTCGACTGGGACGGGGTCACGCGCTCGGAGCCGCTCAAGCCGGCGGGGGCGCGAACGTCACCAGTGGCGTCGATGACTTTCGAAGATGTACAGGTCCCCGCAGAGCATCTCGTGGTTGCCCAACACGGAAGATCTCGCCTCAACGAAGCGCTGATCGGCGAGCGGCTGATTGCCGGATTTGTCGCAACGGGAGTCCTCGACTCGATCCTCGAGCAGGTACTTACCTTCTGCAATACCCGAAAGGTCTTCGGCCAACGAGTGAACCACTTCCAATACGTGCAGGGACGGATCACCGACATCAAGATGGACGTCGAGCAGCTACGGGCGGTTTGCGAGACCACCATGGATCGGTTCGTTGACGGTGACGACGTGCGCCTGCATGCTTCCATCATCAAGCTCACCGCACAGAACGCCGGGATGAGGGCGGCGACGAACGCGATGCTGGTGTGCGGTTCGTACGGGCTCCAAGACGAGGCGCAGCTCTATCCGGCGTTGCTGGATGCAGTGACCGGAGCAGTCGGCGGTGGAACCGAAGAGGCTCATCGGCTCGTCATCTTTGGCGAGATGGCCAAGGCTCACGCGGCCCATATGCGAGACGGCTCGCTCGTGATGCCCGACTGGATGCCATGGGCTGACACCTCGTGACACTGCATGACTGAGCCCAATCGGATCCTCGGTCAAGTACGACATCACGCAATCGGCGCCAACATCCGAGGCTCAGAGACCGCTCGCACCGCGGCTTGCGTCGTTGGGCGTACCGGCTCGCTCCTGCGCATCATCAAAGAGGCACTGCAGATTGTCTCGGAGGGTTGCGCTGAGCTGGCGGACCGTGGCCTGCGAGGCAGTGCGACCCAGAACCTCCCCGTCGATCCGATCGCCATTGCCGTTGTCGGCCCAGATGGGTTCGCCGATGACGACGACGACCTTGGTCGGCCGCACGATGCGATCGCCGTGATGCATTGCACGCGCCGACCCACCGATCCCCACGGGGACTATCGGCACCCCTTGATGTGACGCCACGTAGGCGGGACCGTCGAAGATTTCGTCGACTACCGATCCCCGTCGGCGGGTCCCCTCTGGAAACATGACGAGTGGCTCCCCGGATTCGAGAATCCGTTCGGCGATCCGCAGCGTCGCCCGAATAGCTGAGCCGCGCTCAATCGGGATGCCTCCCAGCGCCGAAAGGAACCACGCCAACGGGCGGTGATGCCACAACGACTCCTTGCCCATGAATCGGACCCGGCGCCGGCTGATAGCCATGATTACCGGCGTGTCGATGTAGGAGCGGTGAACCGGCGACACGATGAACGCTCCTGATTCGGGTATGTGTTCATGGCCGATGATCTCGATACGAAACCACAATGCGCAAAACACCCGGACAACGCCTCGTAATGCGTCGAAGCAAACTCGGGCGCCCAGACTCGGCGTCACGTCGACCGGGCTGTTCTCTCGCCGGATCATCAACCCAAGGTACGGGCGCCGGCTCAAGTCGACTATCGGGGACATCCCCCATGAGGTCCATAAGGCGACCTGGCGCGAATAGCGACTTGGGTTTGGACGGTAGGTAGAGGCTGTGCGCCGCCTCCGCGCGGGCCTCTGGCCTGCTAGTTAGCGGGTCGAGTAACCCCACAATCACCATCGTTGCGACTCGGATTGGTCTAAGCCGCTGCCAAGAGAAGGTGTCTAGGGATGGCCGATGCCCGAGAACTGACCCTTTCAGCGAAAAGCGCCATCTCGAGTTCCCAAGCTGGTCTTCGAATCTGTACATTACGCCGCGATGTTCACGTCTCTCTGATAGCAGAGATCACTTGCACAGGGGAGATCCCTCTCCCCGGAGGAGGACTCGCACGCCCGGCCTTCCGATCCGCAGTCCTCCGGCTGCAGACGGCCACGACTTGAGAGCAATAGCCCTCATGATGCCCAGAATCGACGCTCGACCAAGAACGCGACCAAGAACGCGCGTATGAAACTGATGACGCTTCGAGCGCCCAAACAAGAGAACCCTTGCAGTGCAACGGTTCTCTCCGTCGGGCTGGCCGGATTTGAACCGGCGACCTCTTGACCCCCAGTCAAGCGCGCTACCAAGCTGCGCCACAGCCCGTGCCGCGATGGTACCAGTGGCAACTGGTAGCCCCGGCTAGGGCACGCTGGCACGATCGGTTTGCGTCGTGGCCACCAGCAGGGTCACTTCGACGGGTGAGGACAAGTACTCGCCGAGGTGCTCCGCCAGGGCGCTGACCGAGGGGGCCGAGAGGGAACTGGCGACGACGACGTCGATCTCGGCGATGCCGTCGTCGATCACGATCTCGACATCGACTACCTCGGCGGCGGCTCCACGATCGGCCACGTACTCCTCGACCACGGCGGTGACCTCCTCCGTGCGGTCGGTCTGCGGCAGGATGTTGCCCCGGCCGAACTGCATCGGAAGCACGATGATGATTGCTGCCACCGCGGCCCAGCCCAACCCACGCAGCACCTGGGTATGTCCCTGCAACGGGTTGCGCCCCGGAACGAAACCTGCAGCGACAAGAGTGATCGCGGCTGCGATCACGATCCCGACGACGTTCGCCAGGAAGAGCAGCAAGGCGCCGAGCGACAGCTGCCACTCCCCGAGTTGAACCGTGATCCCGATGACCGCCAGAGGCGGTACCAAGGCGACTGCCACGGCCACTCCTGTCAGCGCGTCGGCGGCGTGCCTCCTGACCTGTGCGTATGCGCCGGCTGCCCCGGCAGCCAGTGCAATTCCGAGATCGAGCACGTTTGGCGAGGTGCGTGCCATCAGCTCGGCAGGGAGCGGATCCGTGCGCCCCGGGATAACGAACGAGATCAGCGCGGCGAGGGCAACCGCAAGCACGGCTCCAACGGCAACGAGCAGGGCGCGCTGGATAAGCCGCAACGGCCAGCCCATGACGAGAGCGGCGGCTGCGCCGATGACCGGGAGCATCAAAGGAGCGACCAGCATCGCCCCTATGACCACCGCCGTCGAGTCGGCGAGGATTCCCAGGACGGCGATCGCGGTCGACAGCATCATCAGCGAGGCGAACCGAGTGAAAAACTGCCGCCGCGACACCCCCCGGGGAAAGAGCCGGTCGATGACTACCTGCCGCTCACCGATGTGAAGCGGCTCCCGCTCCGCCCAAAGCCGCCTGATTCCGCGCCATGCGCGCTGCGGAAAGCCGCCACCGCCTTCAGGCTTGAGATCGCGCTCCAACTTCACCCCTGGCCCGCTCGATCGACCGGACCATGTTCACCCAAGCCGGGATAACGATGTGTTAACTGGAGGTCAATCGATTGATATCACCGAATACCGGACTAGTTAACTAGCCCCCGACCCGGTCGACCAGCCAGGCGATGCCCTGGATAGCCCGCCAACCGAGGTAGATCGCGCCGGCGACCAGCAGCAGGATGAAGGACCAGGACCACTTCTGAGCCTCCTCGGACGAGCCGGGCTCGGGTCGTTCGCTCACACCGGTGGAACCCCGTGGCGTCGCTCGGAGAAGCTGCGATCCTTGCGGGCTGCATAGCGGAGCCTGGAGGTCAGCTCCCGGCGCAGCTCTTCGGGCTGTACAACGGCGTCGACGACGACTTCCGCGGATAATCGGAGCAGATCCACATCCTCGACGTATTCGTCTCGCTTCTCGTCGATGAACGCTTGGCGCTCCCCTTCCGGCAAGGCGTCGATCTGGTTGAAATACACCGCGTTCACTGCGGCCTCCGGGCCCATCACCGCGATCTCGGCCGAGGGCAGCGCCAGGGTGGCGATCGGGTTGAATCCGGGCCCGGAGAACGCATACAACCCGGCCCCATAAGCCTTGCGCACGATCACCGAGATCCTCGGCACCGTCGACTCGGCGATCGCGGTGAGCATCTTGGCTCCGGAGCGGATGATGCCCTCTCGCTCGACTTCTGTGCCCACCATGAATCCGGGCACGTCTGCAAAGTAGAGCAGCGGGAGGTTCATGGCGTCGCACAGCCACATGAATCGCGCCGCCTTGTCCGCGGAGTCGACGAACAGCACGCCGCCGAGGTGCGCCGGTTGTGAGGCGACGATTCCGACCGGCTTGCCGTCGAGCAGGGCAAAGGCCGTGATCACCTCCCTGGCGTACCGCTCCTTGATCTGGAAGATCGAGCCGTCATCGAAGATGCCCTGCAGCAGGTCGAGCATGTCGTAGACCGCCTTCGGGTCTTCCGGCAGGGTCTCCGCCGGGAGGTAGCCCTCGGCGGGCGGCTCGGTGGCGTAGGCCGGTGCCAGCACCCGGTAATGGTCGGCGACGTACGAGAAATACTGCTGGGCCCAGGAAATAGCCTCCGCGTCGCTCTGCACCAGGGCGTCGCCGCAGCCGGACACTTCGCAGTGCATCCTGGCGCCGCCCATCTCTTCGAGGGTGGTCTCCTCGCCGATGACCATCTTGGCCATCCTCGGAGAACCGAGGTACATGGAGGCGTTCCCCTCGACCATCACCACCACGTCGCAGAACGAAGGGATGTAGGCACCGCCCGCCGCCGACGGGCCAAACAGGCAGCAGATCTGCGGGACACGACCCGACAGCCGGATCTGGTTGTAGAAGATCTTCCCGGCGCCGCGGCGACCCGGGAACAGGTCCACTTGGTCGGTGATCCTGGCGCCGGCAGAGTCGACGAGGAAAAACACGGGCAGCATCTCGTCGTACGCCGCCTCGAGCGCCCTGATGATCTTCTCCACGGTGAGTCGGCCCCAGCTCCCCGCCTTCACCGTTGGGTCGTTGGCGATCACGATCACCGGCCGGCCGTCGACGGTCCCCCGGCCGGTCACGACCGCGTCGGCGCCGAAGCCGTCCTCGAGGGCGTTGGCCAGCAACCCGTCTTCGATGAACGACCCCGGATCGCACAGCAGATCGACGCGGTCGCGCACGAAGAGCTTGTTCTGGGCCTTCAGCTTCTCGTGGTGCCGCTCGGGGCCCCCGGTGGCGGCACGGTCGGTCGCCTCGTGGAAGCGGTCGCTCAGCGATCCAGTCACTCGTACCTCCTCGGTCGCCTGCGAGCCACGACGCGAAGCGGCGTGCCGGTGAACTCGTAGGCGTCGCGCAGTCGGTTCTCGATAAAGCGAAGGTAGTCGTCGGACAGGTCGGCGCCGCGGACAAACAGGATGACCGTCGGCGGTTCGGTCTCCGCCTGCACCGCGTAGATAACGCGGGGCCGCTTCCCCTTGCGCACCGGGGGCGGGTGCGCCTCCTGCCATGCCCGAATCAGCCGGTTGAGCTCCGGTGTCGGGATGCGACGGCGCCGGTTCACCAGCACTGTGGCCACCGCAGCGGGAAGACGGTGGAGCCGGCTGCCGGTCTTCGCCGAGATTCGCAGAATGGGTGCCCAGTCGACAAACGCAAGCCGATCAGCAACGCTGTCCTCGGTGAGGAGCCGCTCATCCTCGTCTCTGATGTCCCACTTGTTCAGTACCAGGATCAGGCCGACGCCTGCCTCGACGATCTCCTCGGCGAGGCGCTGTTCCTGATGGGTGGCGCCCTGGGTGCCGTCGATGACGAGCAGTGCCACGTCGGCGTCTCCCAGGACGTCGCGAGCCCGCAGCACGGCGAAGCGCTCGACGTCGTCGTTGATCTTGGTGCGGCGCTTGATCCCGGCGGTGTCGATGATCTCGAACGGCTCACCGTCCAGCTCCACCACCATGTTGATCGGGTCGCGAGTGGTGCCGGGGACCTCGGAGACCAACACTCGCTCGAATCCGGCCAGGTTGTTGAGCAGCGTCGACTTGCCGACGTTGGGCCGACCGATGATGGCGAGGCTGGCAATGACGTCCTCGTCCGGAATCTCGCCCCCTTCGGGCAGCAGCTCGACGATGCGATCGAGCAGATCGCCGGTGTTGCGTCCGTGGAGCGCGCTGACCGGCATCGGCTCACCGAGCCCGAGGCTCCACAGACGGCCGAGGTCGAGCTCCGCTGCCGGGCCGTCAACCTTGTTGGCGGCGAGCACGAACGGCACCTCGCTTGCCTGGAGCACTCTGGCCACCCCAACGTCGTCATCGGTCACGTCGGTGCTGGCATCGGCGACGAATACCACCACGTCGGCGCTCTTCACCGCGATCTCCGCCTGTTCCCTGATATCGGCGGTGAGTTGCTCACCGGGGCGCATTTCCCAGCCGCCGGTGTCGACGACGATGAACTCCCGATTGTTCCACTCCGCATCGAACTCGCGGCGATCCCTGGTGACGCCCGTCTGCTCGTCGACGACGGCGGATCGTCGGCGAACGAACCGATTGACCAGCGTCGACTTGCCGACATTCGGTCTGCCGAGCACCACGACCACGGGCCGGTTGCTCATCGCAACGCCCCCTCCAGGAGCCCACCGGCGGTCGTCGAGGCCACGATGAGCGGCGTCGGCGTTGCCTCCCTGACCTCGGCGAGGCTCACATCGTCGAGGAAGGTGTCGCCGGACAACGCAATGTCCGGGATCAGATATCGACCGGCAGGCTCGGTGTCGGCCCCGATAGTGCGGATCACATCGCTGCCGGTCATGAGTCCTGCGACACCGGTGTTGCCACCGAAGAAGTCGTTGGGGACGGTGAGGAGCCGCAGCGGCCGCTCGGCCATGCGTCCCAGCCGATCGAGCACCGGTCGCAGCGCCATCTCACCGTAGGTGCCGGTCAAGACCGCAACCGGCCCGATGTTCCCGTGCGGGTCGTCTCCGGCGTGCTTGCTCGCCCGGTAGAACTCACCGGGAGCCGACGGGATCGTGCGCCACTCCCCGGTCACGATCGGCGGTGCCTCGCCATTCCCGCCCTCGAGGGCCTCGAGCTCGTCATAGAACGCCCGAACCATGCCGATGCCGTTCTCGTGCTGGGCGAAACCCTCATACGCCCCGGTCGCAGGGATGTCGACCTCACCCCGCAGGTACAGCTCGTCGGATGCGAAGAACATCCTGCGCCCAACCAGATCGAGCGCCCGGTCCTGCCAGAAATGCACCGCCTCGAGATCTACCGCTGCCTCCTCCCGACTGTGGACATACAGATGCTCCTCGGTGTTGAATCGAGAGAGCCCGAGCGGAACGATCCCGACCGACGAGAGCTTTGGGTATCTCGCCAGGATTTCCGCGGCGGTGCGCTCGAATACCGCCCCGTTGTTGATGCCGGGACACAGCACCACCTGTCCGTGGACGGTGACCCCCCGATCGAGCAGGGCGCGAAGCCAGCGCAGCGACGTGCCACCTCGCGGATTGCGCAACATCCGCGACCGGACCTCGGGGTCGGTGGCATGGATCGACACGTACAACGGCCCGAGCCGCTCCTCGACGACCCGGGCCAGGTCGAGCTCGGTGAACCGGGTCAGGGTGGTGAAGTTGCCGTAGAGGAACGACAGGCGATAGTCGTCGTCCTTGAGGTAGAGCGTCTTGCGCATGCCGGGCGGGAGCTGGTAGATGAAGCAGAACTCGCAATGGTTGTCACAGGTCTGGACCCGGTCGAAGATCGATGCGTTCAACCGAAGACCCACCGGGTCACCCGCCGCCTTGTCGAGTCGAACCAGCGATTCGTCACTCCCCCGCAGGACGGTCAGCTCGGGGTCTGGGTCGTCGATCAGCTGCTGGTACTCGATGACATCGGTGGGGACGACGCCGTTGACGGCGACCAGTTCGTCGCCAATGACAAGCCCTGCCTTTTCGGCGGGACTTCCCGGGACGACCTCGAGCACGGTTGGTTGGGACATTGGAAGCGAAATGGTACCCACGGGGACGCTGTTTCCGGCTACCCCTATCCTTGGCGCCAGTGCCGAGAACCGTTGTGTCGGAAGCGAAGCGAAGCTGATGAGGGGTTCTTCGATCATGCCCGAGTATCGACAGCACCCCTCGATCGAAGAACCCTCACAAGGGCCCCAGCGGCTCGCCGCCGGAGGCGGCAAGAGCGGAAGCATTGCCCATCTGTAAAAGCGACCACAGCTAATGCCCAGAACAGTTGTACTCGCCGAGCCGCGCGGTTTCTGTGCCGGCGTGGAAATGGCAATCAAGGCGCTGACCTGGATGGTTCAGGTCTTTGAGCCGCCGGTGTACTGCTACCACGAGATCGTGCACAACGCGGCGGTCGTTGCCGCATTCGAACGCGCCGGCGTGGTGTTCGTCGGTGACATGGATGAGGTTCCCGAGGGCAGCCCGATCATGCTGTCGGCCCACGGCTCAGCGCCGGATGTGGTCACCGCCGCCGAAGGGCGCTCGGCCGTCCTCATCGATGCAGTCTGCCCACTCGTCACCAAGGTGCACCACGAGATGCGCCGCATGTCGTCGCAAGGCTTTGACATCATCTACGTGGGCCACGAGGGCCACGACGAGGCGATCGGCGCCCTGGCCGAGGCCCCGGGCTCGGCAATGCTGATCGATCCCGAGGTCGGCCTCGATGCCTTCACGCCGCAAGACCCTGCCAAGGTGGCGCTGCTGGCCCAGACCACTCTCGGGCTCTATGAGTGGGAGGGCGTGCTCGAAGCGGCGCGGAACCAGTTTCCCGGCGTGCGGACGGCCCGCAAGAGCGACCTGTGTTACGCCACGACGAACCGCCAGGAGGCAATCCAGCGGATCGCAGAAGTAGCCCCGGTGATCCTGGTGATTGGGTCGGAAAACTCGTCGAACACGCAGGCGCTGGTGCGAGTGGCGCGGAACGCCGGGGTCGAGGCCCACCGCATCGACGGCCCGGAGAGCGTTGACCCCGCATGGTTCGACGGTGTCGAGGTGGTAGGGGTCACCGCGGGCGCATCGGCACCCGATCAGCGGGTGCAGGCGGTCATCGACGCTGTGGCCCCAACCGATGGCGTTGAACTGCTGCGAGTCACCGACGAGGACGAGTACTTCCCGCTGCCACCACGGCTGCGCCGCTTTGTCGAGACGCTGCAAGCCCTGGTAGAAGGTGGGTTTGCCGCGCGCACGCTCGGCGAGCCCGGCCCGATCGACGAGGACCGCGACTGGGGTGCGACCGAGGCGCTCGACCTCATCGAGGTCTAGGAGTCGCGAGTCACGAGTCGCGAGTCACGAGCTTCCGAATTCGACGGCGGCGTCGAGCAGATCGGTCAAGGGATCCCGCAGATCCTCGTCCCACTGGTCGATCGTGACGTATCGGACCTGGCTCCCGTCACCTTCGAGCAGTCCTTGAGGGTCGGGCAGGTCTCGGCCGTGCTCGAGGCCTAGTTTCACCGAGTCCTCGCCTGGGAAGATTCCCGCCACATAGCCGGCCTCAGGATGGTGATAGCCCAGCCCTCCCCACCCCAGGTTGATCTTCTCGGTCGACTGGGATACTGCAGAGCGGACAACCCCGCGCAGGATCCGGGTCAGCTCCACCGTCTCCGGCGAATGCTCGTCGAGCAGGGCCGAATCCGCGAGCGCCACCGCCTCGGCAATGCGGCGGAGGGCAAGCTCGGTAACCCGATCCACAGACAGCTCGCCGGTGTCGATGACCACCGCATCATGGGCCGGGCGCAGCGGCGACGTTTCTCGTGTCGAGTCGCGGTGGTCCCTGGCGCGGAGCTCGTCGGCGATCTCTTCGACGGTTCTCCCCGCGGCCTCATCGTCCATGGCACGCCTGGCGGCTCGAACCTCCGGGCTTGCCGTGAGGTATACCTTCACCAGCGAATCGGGGAAGACCACGGTCCCGATGTCGCGTCCTTCCACCACGCCGGATCCACCACGCTCGGCGACCCACGAACGCTGCAGCGCAACGATGCGCTCCCGTACCTCGGGATGCCGCGCCACCACGCTCGACGCTTCCGTCGCCGCTTCCGACCGAATCTCGGTGGTCACGTCTTCCCCATTGAGCATGACGGCCGCTCCGTCGAAATACAGCTCGACCCCCTCGACGGACCGGAGCACCGCGTCCGGGTCGGAGAGATCTCCTCCCGCACGCAACACCACGAGTGCCGCAGCCCGATAGGTGGCGCCGGTGTCGAGGTGCGGGAGGTCGAGGGCCTCGGCGACGGCTCCGGCCACAGTCGATTTCCCTACTCCCCCCGGTCCATCGATTGCGACAACCACACCGCCTCCAGCGTGTCGTAGAACGTCGGCCAGGATACGGCGGCGGCCGAAGCGCCATCGATCGTGACCGGGCCGGTGGCGGCGGTGGCGGCAACGCCGGCAGCCATCGCGATTCTGTGGTCGCCGGAGGCCGAGACCACCCCGGAGTCGAGGCGGCCGGTGCCGGTGATGGCAAACCCATCGTCGGTAGCTTCGGCCACTCCTCCGAGGGCTCGGATCATTGCCACCGTCGAGGCGATTCGGTTGCTCTCCTTGACGCTCAATTCCGCGGCGTCCCTCACCACGGTGGTGCCCTCGGCGTAGGCGGCGAGCACGGCAACGAGTGGAAGCTCGTCGATGGCGCGGGCGGCGAGTGGTCCGGAGACTTCGATGCCGCGCAGCCCGCGACCGGTTACCGACACCACGCCGGTCGGATCACCGTGGATGGCCCCCGTGACCTCGCCAACCACGTCGGCCCCCATGTGCTCGAGGATCGACAGCATGCCGAGCCGGCCGGGGTTCAACGACACGTCGGGGGTGGCTACCCGGGCGCCTTCGACGATCGCCGCCGACGCCCACAGGTAGGCGGCGCTCGACGGGTCGCCGGGAATCTCGTACTCGGTCGCAGGGATCAGCCCCGGATCGATACGAAACACAGTGCCGTCCTCGCTGTGTCCAAGCCCGAAGGCTTCGAGCCACCGCTCGGTGTGGTCCCGGTAGCCGGGAGGGCTCTGCACCGTGGAAGACCCCTCGGCCTGAAGAGCGGCGAGCTCGAAGGCGGTTCGCACCTGTGCCGACGGCAGATCGATCATGGCCGAGCCCCCGACCAACCCACCTCCACCCGTGATCACCGGCGGGTGCCCGTCCTGGCCCACCCGAACGGCGGCTCCTAACACCGAAAGCGGTGCCACGAGGCGATTCATTGGCCGCCGCATCAAAGACTCATCTCCGACGAACGTGGTCTGAAACGGTCGGCCCGCAGCAGCACCGGCGAGCAGGCGGATCGTGGTTCCGGAGTTACCGCAGTCGATCGGATTCTCGGGGGCTTGCCAGGGTCGCCCCGTGATGCGGTGCCGATCCGCGGCGACACCGAACGCGCGCATAGCCCGCAGGGTTGCACCGACGTCGCCTCCGGGGGCTAGGCCACTGAGCCGGCTTTCCCCGTCGGCCATTGCGGAGAAGATCACCGCTCGGTGCGACAGAGACTTATCGCCCGGTATGCGGACCCCGGTGGCAAAACCTCCGTCTGGTGGGGTTACCACCCTGATGTCATCGCTACTCATCCACCGCTCCGTACAGCCTGCGGATCTCGTCGATCGTCAACGGGCGCCAGGTCCCGGGCTTCAGACTGGGATCGCGCAGCGAACCGATCGCGGTGCGGATCAACCGCTGAACCGGGTAGCCAACCGCAGCGAGCATCCTGCGCACGATGCGGTTCCTCCCCTCCCCCATCACGACCTCCACTATCGAGGTGGTGTCGCTCCGGTCGATGATCTTGGCGCTCACCGCTTGTGCGGGGCCGTCGTCGAGGAGGACGCCCTCGGTCAGAACCTCGATCGATGCCGTGTCGACTATGCCTTCCACCAGCGCAACATACGTCTTACGGATTCCGTACCGGGGGTGGGTCAAGTGGAGGGTGAGGTCGCCGTCGTTGGTGAGAATGATGAGCCCCTCCGAGTCGGCGTCGAGCCGTCCAATGGGAAAGACCCGAGCTTCCTTGTCCACCAGGTCGACGACGGTTGGCCTTCCCTGCGGATCGCTCACCGTGCTCACCACACCCACCGGCTTGTAAACGAGGTGGTAGACGAGATCGGGTGCGACCGGGAGCGGAACGCCGTCGATCCTGATGTCGACGGTTTCCGGATCGACCCGCTGACCGAGCCGTGCCGGCGCACCGTCGACGGTTACCCGCTGTGCCTCGATGAGGTCCTCGGCGGCTCGGCGCGACGCGTAACCCGAGCGGGCGATCAGCTTGTGGATTCGTTCGACGGTGGGCGAAATGGCCGCTCCAGTGTTTCCACGATTTCGGCAGGCGGGACATGGTCGGCGAGTGGTGGGAGATCGGCGAGCGAGTTCACCCCGAGCTTCGTCAGCATCAGCTCGGTCGTACCGTACAGCAGTGCCTGGCCCGGACCGGGTGCATGACCGATCTCTTGCACCAGCCCGCGGCGTTGCAGCGTGCGCAATGCCCGCTCCGAATCGACCCCGCGGATCTCACCGACCTGTCCCCGCGACACCGGCTGCTTGTAGGCGACGACGGCGAGGGTCTCCAACGCAGCATTGGAGAGTCGGGTGGCTTTCTCCGATGCGGCAAACTGTTCGAGAAACGGCTTGGTCTCCGGCGCGGTGTAGAACCGCCAGCCGCCACCGACCTGGCGCAGGACCAGGCCTCCGTTTCGAGCAGCAAACTCGTCGCGAAGCTCGCTGAGGGTCTCGGCAATCTCGGTCCGTGGGGCCTCGATCACCTCGGCAAGCTCGGTCTCGGAGACGGGCGCCTCGGCCACGAACAGGATGGCCTCGATGGCCGCACGGGTATCGCTCACGGTGTGTCCTCTCCTTGCATGAGTGCGTCGAATCGCTCGGTGGCGTCACCCTCGCTGTAGCCGACCAGGATCGGGGCGAAACGGTCCTCCTGGGATACCTGCACGATCCCCCACCTGGCCAGCTCGAGGAGCCCGAGAAAGTAGGCGACGACCTCGTATGAGCTCTGACAATGCTCCACGAGGTCATCGAAGTCGGCCTCGATCGTCGAGGCCATGCGATGCTGTAAGTCCAAGATGGCATCCTGCACCGATGGCAGCTCGAGAGCGAGGTGGTCGGTGTCCGGCTCCTCGTAAGCGCCGGCGAAAACCCGCTCCGCAATGGCGCCGAGACCCTCCGCATCCAGCGGTAAGACGAGCTCGGGCGGCGGCGGGGTGACATCCTCCAACCCGACGTTGCGGGCGACGAAGCGCCGCTCCGCCTCGAAGCGATGAGCAAGAACCGCAGCCACATCCTTGAAGGTGAGGTTCATCAGCAGAAGGGACAGCAGCCGGTCTCGCTCCCCGGCGAGGAGGAGCTCATCGTCGAGTTCGAACCCATGGTCGTCGGGGAGTAAGTGGCGGGCCTTCAGCTGAATGAGCGTCGACGCGATAGCGAGAAACTCGCTCGTGACGCCCAGATCGAGGTTTCGCATCACGTCGAGGTAATCGAGGTACTCCCCGACGAGATCGCTGAGGCTGAGCTCGGTGATCTCGACCTGATGGGACGTGATGAGCTGCAAGAGGAGGTCGAGGGGCCCCTCGAAGACCCTGGTCTTCACTTCATAAGTCACGACGGGGATGGTATCGGGCACCGACGGCGAAACGATTCTTTGCCCCCCCCTCAGGGGGAGGTGCCGAGCGCAGCGAGGCGGAGGGGGTCAAGGCGTTGTCGCGACCACGCCTTGACCCCCCCTCCCCTCCCTACGGTCGGGACTCCCCCCTGAGGGGGAGCAAAAGAAGAGGGCCGCTACCCCACGGCTCCACCCCCCCGCTCTACGGTCGGGACTCCCCCTGAGCTGAGTGGGGAACAAAGAGAGGCCTGCTGCGCCACGGCTCGAACCCGCTCCCGGCCCTTTGGGATGGATTAACCCCTACGGGGGGAACTCAGCCGCCGTCTGCCGCCAATAGTGCGCTCCACGCGGTCTCGTCGATGCCCGCGGGCGCAGGGCCCGGGTGGTGTGCGGCGAAGGCCACCACGATGCCATCGAATCCGGCAGCAGCGAGCTCGACCGCCCCGATCTCACCATGCTTGCGGTAGCGCTGCATCGGCGCGGTCATCGGCAGGCCCGCGGCGCCGAGCACCGTGGCCATCGAACGTCCAATTGCGCCGAGGCCGGAATGGCGCTTGCCGATGTCGTGGAACAGCGCGGCGGCGAATACGTCGTCGCGCCCTGGAAGCGTGGTCGCCGCCCGCTCGGCAACCTCGAAGGCGTGGCGCTGGTCGGCGGCTTCCTGAGCCCAGAACAGGTCGGCACCGGCCCCGCTGAGATGGTCATGAATGAGCTGCTGCTCAAGCGGTGTGAGGCCCGGTTTGGTGAGGTGACCAAAGAAGCGGCCAACCAGGTGCCTGGCGTGTGTCCAACCGCTCAGCGTTACGCGTTGTTCTTGCAATCGACGCAATACGTTGAGGTGGGCCGAAACTGCATGCGGTCCTCGCCGATTGGCTCGCCGCAGTTCTGGCAGATCCCGTAGTTGCCGTCGGCGATTTTGGCCAGAGCCTGATCGATGTCGTCGAGGTGATGTTTCAACGTCTCGACCAGGCCAAGCACCTCGGTGCGCTCCGCGGTGGCGGCACCGCCGTCGGCAAAGGCGTCCCCGTAGTCGACGGCACCGGTGAGTTCTCCGGACTCGTCTGCCCCAAGCTCGACCATTTGATGGACGACTTTGTCGCGCTCCTCGATGAGATGAGACTCGGCAGCCTTCGGGTCGATCGTCGCGGTCATGTCGGACGCCTCCAGGATCGTCTCTCCCTATCGGGCGCGCGGGTGCGCCGTGACATACACCTCGAGCAAATGCTGGGGAGACACGTGGGTGTACACCTGTGTAGTGGAAATACTAGCGTGACCAAGGATCTCTTGGACAGATCTGAGGTCCGCCCCGCCCTCCACCATATGGGTCGCAGCCGAGTGCCTGAGCACATGGGGAGACACCTTCTCGGGCGGTATCCCCGCCTTTCGCCCGTTGCGTTTCACGATCTCCCACACTCCCTGACGGGTAAGGGGTCGCCCCCGTGCATTGAGGAACAGCCGGCCCGGATCGGTGGCGCCCCCGCGCAGCTCCATTCGCACCGGCAGATAGTCCGCGATGCCGGCGAGGGCGTGGCTGCCGAGTGGGACCATCCGCTGCCGATCTCCCTTGCCGGTCACCATCGCCGTCTGCTGTTCCAGGTCGACGTCGAGCACATCAACCGCGACGGCCTCGCTGACTCTGGCCCCCGTACCGTAGAGAAACTCGAGTAGAGCGCGGTCACGAATACCGAGCGGCGTCTCCCCATCGGGGGCGTCGAGCAGAGCGAGGACCTCGTCGACCGCCAGTGCCTTTGGCAGCGAGGTCCCCCGTCGCGGGGTCTCGATGAGGACGGTCGGATCCTCCGCGGCGAGACCTTCTATGACGAGAAAACGGTGATACCCGCGCACTGCGGCCAGCTTTCGGGCAATCGTCGAAGGGGCGAGCCCATGCTCGGTGAGCTGCCAGACGAACTCGGGCGCCGACGCGCCGGGCTCGGTGTCGGTGTCGTCGAGGAATGCGAAGTACTGGCCAAGATCCCGGCGGTATGCGGCCACGGTGTTCACGGCCAGCCCTCGCTCCGATCGCAACGCGGCGAGATACTCCTCGGCCTCGGGGGCCAGGGTGGTCATAGCTCGCTCGCCAACCACAGTGCGACCGCAGACTTGGCGTCACGGATGCGGCCTGCCTTGACCTCGGCCAGCGCGGTCTTCAGCGGCATCGAGACCACCCGTGCGTGCCGTTCCTCCGGTCCTGCCGGTCGGCGCTCGCCCCGCTCGATACCGGTGGCGACGTACAGGCTGATGACCTCGTCGGTCACACCGGGCGACATGCTGAGGTCCGTCAGGTGCGTCACCTCCCCTGCGATATACCCGACCTCTTCTTCGAGTTCCCGTCGCACTGCTTGCTCGGGATCCTCTCCCGGGATGTCGAGCACCCCGGCGGGGATCTCGAGCAAGGGCCCGTCGAACGGGGTGCGGTACTGCTCGATGAGCACCACATTGTCCCCGTCGAGCGGCACCACAGCAACCGCCCGGTGCATGCGCAGGACATATCGGATGGCGGTCGAGCCGTCCGGTGCTTCGATGGTCACTTCGTCGAGCCTGGTGAAGCCAACGTCGGCGACGTTGCGGGTGCCGGTCGTGCGGAAGCCGGACATTCAGGATCCGGCGGCTACTGCCTCAGAAGAGGTCACCGACGCCTCGGGATCGGCCATCCCACGCTGCTGCAACGCCGCCTTGACAAAGCCGAAGAACAGCGGATGCGGGTCATCCGGGCGGGATTTGAACTCGGGGTGGAACTGCGATCCGATGAAGAATGGATGGCCGGGGAGCTCGATGATCTCCACCAGCCGATCGTCGGGGGAGATTCCGGAGAACACCAGCCCACCTTCTTCGAGCTCATGTCGATACCGGTTGTTGACCTCCCAACGGTGCCGGTGGCGCTCGTAGACCACGCTCTCGCCGTAGAGGTCTTCGGTCATCGTGCCCTCGGTGAGCCTCGCCGGGTAGATACCGAGGCGCATGGTTCCGCCCATGTCCTCGACGTCGTTCTGCTCGTCCATCAGATCGATTACCGGGTCGGCGGTGGTTGGGTCGAACTCAGTGCTGTGGGCATTGGGATGGCCGTTGACGTTGCGAGCGAACTCGATCACCGCACACTGCAAGCCGAGGCACAACCCCAGGAACGGGACGTTGTTCTCGCGGGCATGTCGAATCGCTTCGATCTTTCCCTCGATGCCTCTGATCCCGAAGCCGCCCGGCACCAGGATGCCGTCGAGCCCGCTCAGATGGGACTCGGCGAGCAGGCCATCGACCTCTTCAGCGGGAACCCAGCGGATGTTCACGCTTGCCCCGTTGGCGGCCGCCGCGTGCTTGAGCGACTCGACCACCGAGAGGTAAGCGTCGGGGAGGTCGACGTACTTCCCGACGAGACCGATGGTGACCTCCGCCGGCGCTTCGTTCATGCGTTCAACCATCGCCTCCCATTCGGCGAGTTGGGGAGGCTCGGTTTCGAGATCGAGTTCGCGACAAACGACGGCGTCGAGGCCTGCTTCGTTCAGCTCGATCGGTACGGCGTAGATGTTCGGCAGGTCGAGGGCGTTGATGACCGCGTCCGGCTCGACGTCGCAGAACAGGCTGATCTTTCTTCGCGCCGCATCGTCGAGCGGCACGATCGAGCGGACGACGATGACCTCGGGAACGATGCCGTGTGATCGCAACTCGGCCACGCTGTGCTGGGTGGGCTTGGTCTTGAGCTCCTCGCTGGTCGACAGATACGGAACCAGCGTGACGTGGATGAAGCAGGTGTCCTCGTTGGGGAGCTCCTTGCGGATCTGGCGGAGGGCTTCGAGGAACGGAAGGCTCTCGATGTCGCCGACCGTCCCGCCGACCTCGGTGATCACCACGTCGACGTCTTCGTTTTGCGCGAGCTTGCGGACTCTGGCCTTGATCTCGTTGGTGATATGCGGGATCACCTGCACGGTGGCACCGAGGTAGTCGCCTCGGCGCTCCTTGCGGATGACCGTCTGGTAGATCGAGCCGGTGGTGACGTTGGAGTCGCGGCTGAGGTGCACGCCGGTAAAGCGCTCGTAGTGACCGAGGTCAAGGTCGGTCTCTCCCCCGTCGTCGGTGACGAATACCTCGCCATGTTCGAACGGGTTCATCGTGCCGGGATCGACGTTGATGTACGGGTCGAGCTTCTGCAGGGTGACCCGCAGCCCTCTGGCCTCCAGCAGCCGCCCGAGCGACGCCGACGTGATCCCCTTACCCAAACTCGACGTCACCCCACCGGTGACGAACACGTGCTTTGCCACGGTCCTTCTCCACCTCGGAAGGCCGTAGTGTATCGAATCGACGCACGTTGTCCCACGACTTCGGTCGGATCAACGGCTCGATGCCAAAACCAGCAGCTCGGCGGCGTGCTCTTTCCCCCGGTCGCTCTCGGGGAGCCCGGCCAACATCCGCGACAACTCTTCGATCCTGGCGTCGCCATCGACGGCGACGACCGACGCCGTGGTCCCCTCCCGGCGCACGGCCAGGTGATGGTCTGCGAAGGCTGCCACCTGGGGCAAATGAGTCACACAGAACACCTGCTTCCCCTTCGAGAGGTCCGCCAGCTTCCTGCCCATCGCCAGCGCAGTCTCGCCGCCGGTTCCCGCATCGATCTCGTCGAAGGCGATGACGGTGGCATCTGCGACGCCTGCGGCGAGGCGCAGGGCCAGCACCAGCCTGCTCAGCTCCCCTCCCGAGGCGATCCTCGAGGCTGGCTTTGCTTCCAGCGACGTGTCGGAGGAGAACTCCAGCGTGATCTGATCCGCTCCTTTCGGACCGGGCTGGGCGTTCTCGACGCGGAAGCGAACGACCGGATCGGAGAACCCGAGATCGGCGAGGTGGGCCGCCGCCCCCTTGGCGAGGCGCCCGCCGGCTCTGGCCCGCCGATCGCGAAGATCGGATCCTGTGGCGGCGACGGCGGCCGTGGCGTCACGCAGCGCGTCTTCGAGCTCACCGGCACTGCCGAGCAGGCCCTCCAACCGCTCGGCGCTGGCCGTTGCCTCGGCGCCAAATGCCAGCACGGCGTCGAGGTCGTCGCCGTACTTGCGCTTGAGATCCCCCATGAGCGCCAATCGCGCCTCGACCTGGACGAGCTGCTCCGGGTCGCGCTCGAAATCGGCAGTGATGCCGGCGATCTCCGCAGAGAGTTCACCCAGCAAAACTGCCGCCTCTCTCCCAAGCCCAACGAGTTCCTGGAGGGACGGGTCGGTCTTGGCCGCCACTATCAGCTCCTGAAGGCCGCGCTCGAGCCCGCTCTCGGCTCCGTACTCGCCGATGGCTTCTGATGCCGCGGCAAGGCGTTCACCGAGGGACTCGGCGTTTCTGAGCCGCGTGGCGACGCGTTCCAGCTCGGCGTCGTCGCCCGATGCGAATCCGGCATCCGCGATTTCATTACCCTGGAAACGAACCATGTCGAGTTCTCGCTCGAGGGACCTGCGGTCGCCGCCGAGCTCTTCAATCCTGGCTTCGAGCTCCCGCTGCGCGGTCCAGGCATGCTGGTAAGCGGTTCGTGCCTTGGTGCCGGGACGATCGAGTGCGGCGTCAATCATGCCGCGAATCGCTGTGGGGTCGGCAAGGGCGTTGCGGTCGTGCTGGCCGACGATGTCGATCAATCCTGCAAAGCGGTCTGCGACCGCCGAGGCGGTGACCATCGTGCCATCGAGGTAGGCGCGTGACCGCGAGCGGTCGATGCGCCGGGTAACGACATGCTCTTCGTCATCGACGACGAGCCTGGCCTCCACCGAAGCCTCATCTCCGGTTGGCCCGATCTGGTCCTTCCTCGCTGGCTCCCCCTTGATCAGTCGTAGCGCACCCAGCAACAGGGTCTTGCCGGCCCCGGTTTCGCCGGTGATGACAACCAACCCGGGGCCCGGATCGATTCGGGCCTCCGGGATGAGCCCGAGGTTTTGCACGCGGAGCTCGTCAAGCATGATCGAGACCGAACTGCTGCCGCACGGCCGCGGGGAACGGGTGGCCCTTGAGCGTGAGGAATCTCACCGTGTCGGCGCCGCGACTGATCAACACCGACTCCCCGGGGACCACCGTGGCCAACTTGCGGCCATCGGCGCTGACGCTGGCAGGACGATCGACGTCGACGGATACCTCGATCACCGCGTCGGGTGACAGCACCAGGCTCCTCGACAACAGGCTGTGCGGGGCAACCGGGGTCAGGATCAGGGCCTCGAGGCTGGGATCCACGATCGGCCCTCCTGCGGAAAGCGAGTAGGCGGTTGAGCCCACCGGTGTCGCCACGATGAGCCCGTCGGTGCGGTAT
>Ga0255057_10000270_pt1 | contig 29037 bp, 29 predicted proteins | sample Cases_109_6_MG_FD_189022 | JGI IMG/M metagenome (GOLD analysis project Ga0255057, IMG submission 189022) | Seawater microbial communities from Amundsen Gulf, Northwest Territories, Canada - Cases_109_6 | ecosystem: Environmental > Aquatic > Marine > Gulf | place: Canada: Northwest Territories... | reverse complement strand
AGAGGCCGACGCTGAGGAGGACGAGATCGAGGCAGAGGCCGACGCTGAGGAGGACGAGATCGAGGCAGAGGCCGACGCTGAGGAGGACGAGATCGAGGCTGAAGCCGATGCCGAGGAGGATGACGAGATCGAGGCAGAGGCCGACGCTGAGGAGGACGAGATCGAGGCTGAAGCCGATGCCGAGGAGCTGTCCGAAGAGCCCGTGGACGAGGAAGAGGACAAGAAGTCCTGACCTCCTGATCTCGGTGGGAAGCATGTTGGCTCGCAGGGGGCCCGGCCGGTCGCGTCGGGCCCCCTCTGTAGTTTCTACGGGAGGTTGTTCGATGCGCAGGTGGCTGATGACGACGGTCGTGCTTGCGGCGGGTTGTGCCAGCGCGCACAGCACGGCGCCCACGGCGGAGCCGGGACAGCCCGAGGTGGAGGCGGTGCGGGAGAAGGTCTTCGACGATGCGCCCCTCCACGATGCTCGAGACGCTCTCCGTGACGATGACTTCGATACTGCAGCGATCATTGCGGACTCGCTTCTCGAGGCCTGGAGCGGTGCCGAGGAATTGGACTCTGGCAGCGCGGGAGACCTTGTCGATCTGTTGACAACCGTCAGCGCCGAGGACGGAGCCGCCCGCCTTCTCCTTCACGCGCCATTTGACCTGGACGGAGGCGAGCGGGGCACCCTGCGCCGCCTGTCCGAGCGCCTCTCCATCGCGGAGCTGCAGAGTCTCCTCGCGGAGGCTGATGGTGGCGTCAGCCAGAGATCCATCGTGTCAGCCGAACTGGCCCGGGCACTCGCTATCGCAGGCCACCCAGAGGGAGCCGCCGACCTCGCGGAGAGGGTGCTCGCCGGGTCTCCGGACGGACCCGACAGGGACAAGGCAGAGGACGTGCTCGCGGGCCGCACCGAGCCACGAAACGAGGCCGTGAAGGTCGGGGTCGTAGTTCCAGGATCCGGTCGCTTCGAGGTGGTGGGGAACCAGATTCTTGAAGGAGTTCTGCTGGCAGCACAGCGATACGAGGCTGATCCGGAGCACTCGCCAATCGATCTCGTTGTGCTGGACGACAGTTCTCGGGTCGACCTCGGGATTGAGCTCATCCATGACCTTGAGAACCGGGACGTAGTGGCCGTGCTCGGGCCGCTGCGTACGGAGGCCCTGGTCTCGGCCGCCATTCGGCGGGAGCACAAGGACCTGTTGCTGATCAGTCCGACTGCTTCGGGAGGGCAGGGTGTCGAAGTGAATGCGTACACCCTGTGGGACAGGGCGAGGCGGGAGGCTGACGTGGCCGCGGCTGTCGGAACCTGGATGGCAGCCGATATGGGTCTGGCTACGTTTGGCGTTCTTCATCCTGCGGGACAGTCAGAGGCGGCGCTGGAGGCATTGAGCGCCGCGGTGGCAGAGGCAGGTGGGTCCATCGTCGGTGTGCAACCATACGTCGCGGATTCCATGACCTTCGGTTCCCCGATAACAGCGCTCGCCGCAGCCGAGCCGGACGCCGTCGTGGTACTGGCAGATCGACCCAGAACAGTGCTCCAGATCGCTCCCCAGCTCGTGTACTACGGGCTTCGGAGATGGGTCACGGGAGGGGACGCGAACTGGTCGGATCCGTCCGTCGTCCGGCGGCTCGATCCCAGCTACGCTGACCATCGACTCGTGGGTGCGTTCGTCGACAGGGTCACTCCGGAAGCGTCGTGGAAGCAGTACGAGGCGGCGTATGAGGCGCAGTACCGCAAGGCGTTACCCAGTAACATGTTTGCAGCTCTTGGATTCGATGCGATGAATCTCATTCTGGCAGGAATCCCCGAGGCGGAACCGGAAAGACGGGGTGCGATCGGGCGATCCCTGCGGCGAGGTTCTCACGTGGGCGCGACGGGCGAGATGAGCGTCGATCTGCGGACCGGGGAGCTTCATCGCGCTGTCTTCGTACGCGTGATTCAGGGAGGTGAGCTCCTGGAGCCCGATGCGACTGAAATGCTGCTGTGGGCGGAGCAGCAGCGGGAGCTCGAGGACTTCCTGAAGGCACTGGAGGAGGAGAAGGAAGAAGGAGCCGCGAGGGCCGGGGGAGAAGAAGCTGCCGAGAGGAACGACAGGGAGGAACGGTGATGAGCGCCAGGGAGAAGCTGCGTCAGCTCGAGGAGCTCCGGGTTCGCAGCCTGGAGGGAGGTGGTCCCGAGCGGCTGGCCACACAGCATGAGCGGGGGAAGCTGGGAGCCCGGGAGCGCCTCGATTTTCTGCTTGACGAGGGCTCGTTCGTCGAGCTGGATCGGTTCGTGGAGCACCGGTGTGTGGAATTCGGGCTGGAGAGCCAGCGGATCCCGGGCGACGGGGTCGTAACGGGATACGGCAAGATCGAAGGCCGCACCGTCTACGTGTTCAGCCAGGACTTCACGGTGTTCGGTGGATCGTTGTCCGAGGCACACGCGGAGAAGATCTGTAAGGTCGCGGATCTGGCCCTCCAGAACGGAGCGCCGCTGATCGGCTTGAACGACTCGGGCGGGGCGCGGATTCAGGAAGGAGTAGCCTCGCTCGGAGGATACGCAGAGCTCTTTCTCCGGAACACACTGGCATCCGGGGTGATTCCGCAGATCAGCGCAATCCTGGGTCCCTGTGCAGGCGGAGCTGTGTACTCGCCGGCCATTACGGACTTCGTGTTCATGGTACAGGGAATCAGCCACATGTTCGTTACGGGTCCCAACGTGGTGAAGACCGTAACGCACGAGAAAGTCAGCTTCGAGGAGCTGGGTGGAGCAAGCGTACACAGCACTCGATCTGGAGTGGCTCACTTTTCACACCCAACCGAGATTGAGTGCCTGCAGACGGTGCGTCGGCTGCTCTCTTTTCTCCCCTCGAACAATACCGAAGATCCGCCGGTGCGCGAGACCGCGGACCCGCCGAACCGGGCGGACGATGAGCTGTTGGACATCATTCCGGACGTTGCGACACAACCCTACAACATGCTCGAGGTTATCGAGAGGATCGTTGATGATGGTGAATTCCTGGACGTGCACGCCGGGTATGCGCGGAACATCATCGTCGGCTTCGGTCGGTTGGGAGGTCGTCCGGTCGGCGTACTGGCGAATCAGCCGGCAGTGCTCGCCGGTGTTCTGGATATCGATGCCAGCCGAAAGGGCGCCCGCTTCGTACGGTTCTGCGACGCGTTCAACATTCCTATCATCACCTTCGAGGACGTGCCGGGATTCCTGCCGGGTGTAGCTCAGGAACACGGCGGGATCATCCTGCAAGGAGCCAAACTTCTCTATGCGTATTGCGAGAGTACTGTGCCCAAGCTCACGGTGATCACGCGCAAGGCATACGGTGGTGCTTACGACGTCATGTCGTCCAAGCACATTCGGGGCGACCTCAACTTCGCCTGGCCGACGGCGGAGCTCGCGGTAATGGGGCCGAGAGGAGCCGTCGAGATCCTCTACCGTCGTGAGCTGGCCGATGCCGAGGATCGGGAAGAACTGATCGCGGAGCTCGAGAGGGAGTTCCGCGAGACCTTCGCCCACCCGTACCTGGCAGCGAAGCGTGGCTTTCTGGACGATGTGATCGACCCGCGAGAAACGCGCGCCCGACTCATCTCGGGATTGGAGACGCTGCAGAACAAGCGTCAGCGTAACCCTCCCCGCAAGCACGGCAACATACCGCTGTGAGGCGACCCTTTGTTCGATAAAGTCCTGATAGCCAACCGTGGTGAGATTGCCGTCCGCGTGATTCGTGCGTGCCAGGATATGGGCGTTCGCACCGTGGCGGTCTATTCGGACGCGGACCGGCTTTCCCAGCACGTTCTCCTGGCGGGTGAGGCGATCCGGATAGGGCCGGCCCCGGCGACGGAGAGCTATCTGCGGGCCGACGTAATCATCGAGGCGGCCCATCGGACGGGTGCACAGGCCATCCACCCGGGCTACGGCTTCATGGCGGAGAACGCGGAGTTCGCCCGGCTCGTGAAGGAGGAGGGCCTGGTCTTCATAGGACCGCCGGCCACGGCTATCGCAGAGATGGGTGACAAGACGGCCGCTCGCCGGCGGATGATCGACGCCGGGGTCCCAGTGATTCCGGGTTCGGAGTCCCTCGACGATGTGGCCCAGGCTGTGTCCGCAGGTGATCGGATCGGCTGGCCTGTGCTGTTGAAAGCTGTCGCCGGTGGTGGTGGCAAGGGCATGAGAGTGATCGAGGCCGCCGGGGATCTGCCGCGCGCACTGGAAGCCGCGAGACGTGAGGCCAAGCAGGCGTTCGGGGACCCCCGAGTGTATGTGGAAAAGTATCTGCCGGATCCGCGGCACATAGAGATCCAGGTCCTTGCCGATTCGAGGGGATGCGTGATCCACCTCGGTGAGCGGGAGTGCTCGATCCAGCGACGTCACCAGAAGCTGATCGAGGAATCACCGTCTCCAGCCGTCGATGTCGATCTACGGGCGAGTATGGGTCACGTCGCGGTGGCCGCGGCCCGGGCGGTTGGCTACGTGGGCGCTGGCACGGTCGAGTTCCTGTATCAGGACGGTGAGTTCTTCTTCCTGGAGATGAACACCAGGATACAGGTGGAGCATCCGGTCACCGAGTTCGTCACGGGAGTCGACCTGGTTCAGGAACAGTTGCGGGTCGCCACGGGCGAGCCACTCTCCGTCCAGCCCAACGCCGACTGGCCCGTGGGGCATTCACTCGAATGCAGGATCAGCGGAGAGGATCCGTTCCACGGCTTCCTGCCCTCGAGCGGGAGAATCACCTCGCTCGAGGTGCCGTGCGGCCCGGGCGTGCGCTGGGACGGAGGGATCGTCGAGCACTTCGACGTGGGCCTGCACTACGACCCACTCCTCGGCAAGCTGATCGTGCACGCAGCAGATCGTGACCAGGCAATCCTGCGGATGCGACGAGCCCTCCGCGAGCTTCAGATCGAGGGTCTGCGTACGACGCAGCCGTTCCACCTCGCCGTAATGGAGGAACCGGACTTCCGGGCGGGCGACATCTCCGTCCGATACCTCGAGCGTCATCCCGGGTTGGTTGAGTCAGGAGGCGCCGATTGGCACGCTCGAGCTGCGGCTGTTGCGGCGACGCTGCTGGAGCACAGAGGCAGGCGCGGCGGTTTCGCGATCTCCGTGGACGCTGGCACGCTCGCACCCGCGGGACCGCAGGTGGCGATGAGCGAATGGCGTCGGCGCTTCCGGCCGGAGGACATGGCGTGATGGTAACCCGGCGTCAGGAGGCCACGGCTACGGTCACCCCGGTGCCGGTGCGAACGGTCCGGGTTTCCGTGGACCGCATCGCTGCGGGCGGCAGCGGAGTCGGGAGGGAGGAGTCGGGAAGGGTAGTGTTCGTCCCGCGGACGGCTCCTGGCGATGTCGCGGACATCGCGATCGCGGAGGAGCGATCACGATGGGCGAGGGGTTGGGCGGTACGCTTCCTCGAGAAAGGAAGTGGCTGGCGGCAGGCGCCATGCCCGCTGTACGACCGGTGCGGCGGTTGCCAGGTTCAGCACCTCGTTCCGCGCGAGCAGAGGAGGGCGAAGCGGGGACTGGTAGAGGATGCGCTCCGCCGTATCGGCGGCATGGATCTCAGGGTGCCGGAGTTGGCCGTTGCCGGGAGCGAGTTCCTCTACCGCAATCGGGTAACGTTTTCGGTTCGAAGCAACGGACAGGCACCCGTCGTGGGTTATCGCAGGCTGGACGAGCCGGACGCCGTCCTGGATATATCGACGTGCCTCCTCGCGGAGCCTGCCATCTCTGCGGCCTGGGAAGGAGTCCGCGAGCTATGGGACGCGGGTGCGATCCTGCCTCAGGGAGAGGACATCCGTATCACCCTGCGTGCATCGGCAGAGGGAGAAGTGGACCTCCTGATTCGTGGCGGTGCGGCCGTCGAACCTGCAGCGTGCGAGGGGCTGCTGTCTGGGGTGCCCGGGTTGATCGGCTGTCATCACCTGACTGCGAATGGAGGCATGGCCCATCTGGCGGGGGCGAAGACCCTGGAAGATCGGTGGCAGGGCATTCAGTTCGACTTGCCGCCAGACGTGTTCCTTCAGGCGAATCGGACAGTGTCGGCAGCGATGGACGCGTGGTTGGATGAACGTGCCGGAAACGTGGACGGGATGAGCATACTTGATCTCTACGCCGGAGTCGGGGCGCGCGCGATCCGCTGGGCCGGCCAGGGCGCCAGGGTTACTGCATGCGAGGTCTCGGGGGCCGCTGTGGACGCGGGCACCGCGGCGGCGTCGAGTGTTGGCGCAAAGGTCGCCTTCGTGACGGATCGGGTCGAACAGCGAATCGCGTCTCTGTTGCCGGCGGACCTCGTCGTCGTCAATCCGCCGCGGGCCGGGTTGTCGCGACGGGTCTCTCGGGCCCTGGTATCGGGAGAGGCAAGGTCTCTCGCTTACGTGAGCTGTGATCCAGCCACACTGGCGAGGGATCTGGCGAGGCTGGCGAGCGGCTGGGAGGTGCGCGAGGTACAGCCGTTCGACGCCTTCCCGCAGACGGCGCACGTCGAGACGATCGTATGGTTGGATCGGCGCTGAAGATGAAGAGACGGAGACGATGAGCGAACAGGAGATTCGTTACTTCGCAACCATTGGCGATGACATGCGGGAGATCCTGGTCGAGGATGGACGCTTGAGGATCGATGGAGATGTCAGCGATGCAGACATCTCTGCGCTGCCGGGCTCGGATCGACAGCACCTGCGAATGGATGGCAGGTCGCTGTGCCTGTTCGCCAGGCGTCGCAATGACGGCTGGGCGATCGAGTTGGAGGGCAGGCTGTTCGAGGTCAGAGTCGAGGACGAGAGGGCGCGCTGCATCCGCGAGATGAAATCGCATGGGGCTCCTGTCGCGACTCAAAGGGAGGTTCGGGCGCCGATGCCCGGACTCATCGTTCGAGTGGAGGTGGAGGAGGGGCAGGAAGTGGTACCCGGAGACGGCCTGATCGTCATGGAAGCGATGAAAATGGAGAACGAGTTGCGGGCCGATGCCGTTGGCACGGTGGTGTCGGTCGAAGTCTCAGCCGGACAGGCGGTAGAGCGCGACGCCGTCCTTCTCCGGATCGAGTAGAGGTGAGCCATGTCGCATGATCGTGGGCGACGGACGACTTCGGGCATCGAGATTGAACGCCTGTATGGGCCGGCGGACGTTGTCGACCACGGCGTCCCAGCTCCGGGTGCTCCGGGTGAGTGGCCGTTCACCAGGGGCGTGCACTCCGACATGTACAGGAGCCGCCAGTGGACGATGAGGCAGTACGCGGGCTTCGGCACCGCCGAGGAGACGAACGAACGGTTCCGGTATCTCCTGGATTCGGGTCAGACGGGCCTGTCCGTTGCGTTCGATCTCCCTACACAGATGGGGTTGGACACCGATGATCCACGGGCAAACGGCGAAGTCGGACGCGTGGGGGTCGCTGTTGATACGATGGATGACGTGGAGCGCCTGTTCTCGGAGATTCCGCTGGATCGAGTCTCCACGTCCATGACGATCAACTCCACGGCAGCGATCCTCCTCGCGATGTACGTAGCGGTTGCCGACGAGCGCGGGATTCCTCGCGACAACCTGTCGGGCACGGTCCAGAACGACATCCTGAAGGAGTTCATCGCGCGCGGCACTTACATCTACCCGGTCAAGCCGAGTCTCCGCCTCGTTACGGATATATTCGCTTTCTGCTCGGAGGAGTTGCCCCGCTGGAACAGTATTTCGATCAGCGGCTACCATATGAGGGAGGCGGGGGCCACGGCAGCCCAGGAACTGGCGTTCACGCTTGCCAACGCGAAGGAGTACGTTCGACGGGCTCTGGACCGTGGCCTGGAGGTCGAGCAATTCGCTCCGCGCGTGAGTTTCTTCTTCGCGGCCCACAATCACCTGTTCGAAGAGGTCGCCAAGTTCCGGGCGGCACGACGGTTGTGGGCGCGCATCGTGCGCGAGGAATTCGGTGGGTCTGATCGCAGTTGTCGGTTGCGATTCCATACCCAGACTGGTGGATCGACGCTTACGGCGCAGCAACCTCTGAACAACGTGGTACGCGTAACAGTACAGGCGCTGGCCGCCGTCCTGGGGGGCACCCAGTCCTTGCACACGAACAGCTACGACGAGGCTCTTGCGTTGCCTGGCGGGGAGGCTGCGCGACTCGCCTTGCGGACCCAGCAGATTCTGGCTGAAGAATCCGGGGTTCAGGACACGGTCGATCCGCTGGGCGGCTCCTACTATGTCGAGAGCCTCACGGCGAGGCTCGAGGAGCTTGCAGGAACTTATCTGGAGAGGATCGAGGAGCTTGGAGGGGCCGCAGCTGCCGTACCGTTCATGACCGAGGAAATACACCGGGCCGCCTACGCCTGGCAGCTGGAGCTCGAGAGCGGCGAGCGAAGCGTGGTTGGCGTCAACGTATATGCGGAGGAAGAGTCGTACGTGCCGATCATCGTTCCGGATTACGAGGAACTGCAGCGGTCGCAGCGCCGACGCCTGAGCGAGGTTCGCGCGCGTCGGGACGATGACACGGTTGAGAATGCGCTGGCCGATGTCACGGCGGCGGCGCAGGCGCAAGTCAACGTCGTGCCTGCCATGGTCGAGGCGGTCAAAGTCAGGGCCACCGTTGGTGAAATCAGCGCTCGCCTGGGCGAGTTGTGGGGCAGTTACCGGCCCTCCTGAGGCAGGGCGGCACAGGAAGAGGAATGCATGCCGACGTACGAATACGAATGTCGTGAGTGTGGACTGGCTTTTGAGCGGTTCCAGGGCATCAATGAGGATCCGATTACCGAGTGTCCCGAGTGCGGCGGGCTCGTTCGTCGCCTCATTTCCAGTGGAGGCGGGCTCGTGTTCAAGGGGCCTGGCTTCTACGCAACTGACTACAGGAGCGGATCGGGATCATCTCCGGGCAAGGCGGGCTCCAGTGCCGAGAAGGACGGCGGTGCGGCGAATTCGAAGGGGAGCAAGGACGGCGGCGATGGGGGGGACTGAGGCCCTCAGTGCTCCTGCGCGCGCTGTAGCCGCAGCTGTGAGGGAAGCGGCAATCGCTATCGGTGCCGCGGCGGACTTTACTCCCCACGTTGAGCGCCCGGCCGATCCGACTCACGGCGAATACTCGTCCAACGCGGCTCTCGTTCTTTCTGGCAGACTGGGACGCCGCCCGCATGACATAGCCACCGACCTTGCCGAACGAATCGATTGTGAGCGTGCCGGCGTGTCGGATGTTTCCGTGGCCGGGCCGGGTTTCCTCAACTTCCGGCTCTCTGACCGCGTTCTATGGAATGGCCTGCGGGAGCTGTTGTCACAAGACATGGAGTGGGGGCGTTCGACGGCTTCGCATCCGCTGTGCTACAACGTCGAATTCGTGTCGGCCAATCCGACCGGGCCTCTCCACGTGGCGCATGGGCGGGGCGCGGCGATCGGAGATGCCACGGCCTCGCTTCTCGAGTGGACCGGACACGACGTCACACGTGAGTTCTACGTCAACGACGCCGGACGCCAGATCGAATTGATGGGTGAGTCGGTTGATATTCGCATGCGGCAGGCGGGCGGAGAGCACGTCGAGATGCCCGAGCGCGGATATCAGGGAGCGTATATCATCGATATCGCGCGGAACCTGGCCGATGAGATCGGACAGGATCTGAGCGGTATGGACCGGCTCGCTCGCGTAAGTCTGCTTTCGGAACGCGCGGCCGCGCTGCTGCGTGGGGAACAGGAAGCCGACCTGGTCGACTTCGGCGTCCGGATGGATCGGTGGTTCGATGAATCGTCTCTGTACGACGGCGGCGAGGTCTCGGATCTACTGGACCGCCTTGGAGAGTCCGGCATTGCCTATCGCGACGAGGGTGCGGTGTGGCTCCGAACGACCGATCTCGGGGACGAGAAGGACAGGGTCCTGGTCAAGAGCGACGGCTCGCATACGTACTTCGTCTCCGACATAGCGTACCACCTAGACAAAGCAGTTCGCGGGTTCGACCGGGCGATCGATGTGTGGGGGGCTGATCACCACGGACACGTGCCGCGAATGCAGGCGGCGCTCACCTCCCTCGGGCTGGACGAGGACTTCCTCGAGGTGCTGCTTATCCAGCTCGTGACCGTCCTGCAGGACGGCGAAGAGGTCCGCATGTCAAAGCGCACCGGCCAGTTTGTCACCCTGCGCGATCTGGTCGCGGAGACTGGACCCGACGTGGCGCGTTACTTCTTCCTGATGAGGCGTGCCGAGGTCCCACTGACGTTCGATCTCGACCTTGCTCTGGACACATCGGAGGCGAATCCGGTGTACAAGGTGCAGTACGCCCACGCCCGGATGTGCAGCGTGTTCCGCCGGGGAGAAGTAGATCCGGAGACCATCGCCGCGACAGATGCCGACCTGGCTCATCTCGATTCAGGAACGGAGCGCCAGGTGCTGATGAGGGTACTCCGGTTTCCCGAGAGGGTGAGGGCCGCGGCTCAGGCGAGGGCTCCGTACCAGATATGCAACTATCTTGAGGAGATCGCGGCAGCCGTCAACGCGTGGTATCACGAGGGAAACCTCGACCCCGAGCGCAGGCTGCTGGCCGAGGGACCCAGCCGGCCGGCGCGCCTCGCGCTGGCACGGGCGGTACAAGTCACCCTTCGCTCCGGCCTGACGCTGCTGGGGATATCCGCTCCGGAGAGACTTGAAAGAGAGACGGGTTGATGACGGGGGAAGTGCGCTTCACCTATGCGGATGCCGGCGTGGACATTCGTGCCGCCGAGAACCTGACGAATCGTTTCTCGGCCCTCGCCGCCTCGACGCGCGCGGCCGAAGTGAGCGGCGAATTCGGTTCGTTTGGCGCCCGGTTCCGACTCGAGGGTGATCCTGAGCTCGTGGCGAGCGCCGACGGGGTGGGCACGAAAGTGCTCGTGGCGAGGATGGCGGGCCGGCACGGCACGGTCGGAGAGGATCTGGTCAACCACTGCGTCAACGACATCCTGACCGAGGGCGCGGAGCCGCTCTTTTTCATGGACTATTTCGCATGCGGCCGCCTGGACACGGACGTGGCGTTCGAAGTGGTCTCCGGAATCGCTCGCGGGTGCCGGGAGAACGGTTGCGCCCTGCTTGGCGGAGAGACCGCCGAAATGCCGGGCATGTACTCTCCTGAGGACTACGATCTCGCCGGATTCATCGTCGGCCGCGTGAGCTTCGACGTCCCGGGTAGAGAGTCGCTGATGGTCGGCGATCAGCTCGTCGCGCTGCCCTCATCCGGGCTCCACACTAACGGATACAGTCTGGCCCGGAGTATCCTGTTCGAACGTATGGGCCTGGGGGTCGGGGACGAGTTTCCGGGCACGGGCGATTCGGTGGCTGACGTGCTCCTGCGCGTACACATTTCGTACCTGCGGACACTCGCGCCCGCCTGCCGTGCCGGCGAAATCCGCGCGCTGGCCCACATCACGGGCGGGGGAATTCCCGGCAACCTCTCGAGGGCCCTCCCGTCAGACCGAGATGCGGTGGTGAGAATAGGCAGTTGGGACCCGGGGCCGGTGTTCGGTCTTCTTGCGAGTGAGAGCGGGCTCGGTCGGGACGACCTGTACGAGACGCTGAACATGGGGGTCGGAATGATAGCCATAGTCCGGCCGGAATCTGTCAACGAAGTCCTCGACAGCGTGGCCGCAGAAGGAACGCTTGGATTCGTGTGTGGTGAGATCCGTGACGGTTCCGGTGTGGTACGCTTGGAGGGTCCTGCATGACCCGTCCCGTGGCAGAGACTCCGCAACCTGAGTTCATGGACCGAGCCCTGGAGATTGCCCACGGTGGATGGGGACGCGTATCCCCCAATCCACTGGTGGGCGCAGTGATCGTTCGGGGTGAAGTAATCGTGGGCGAGGGGTTCCACGCCGAGTACGGAGGAGAGCACGCTGAGGTCATGGCGATCCGGCAGGCAGGGGCGGCGGCCGCGGGCTCGACTCTCTACGTTACACTGGAACCGTGCAATCATCATGGGAAGACGCCTCCGTGCACGAGCTCGATCCGCGAGGCCGGTATCGAGCGAGTCGTGTATGCAGTCGCCGATCCAGGGCGCGTCGCGGCCGGTGGTGCCCGGGAGTTGGAATCGGCCGGCCTCAAAGTCGTGGGTGGCGTGCGTTGGGAGGAGGCGGCCCGCCTTAACGGTCCCTTCATCTGGGATCGTCAGGGTCGCGGACCCTGGGTATCCCTCAAACTGGGCCTGTCCCTGGACGGACGGATCGCCGCACGCCCCGGTGAGCGTACGGACATCACGGGACCGGAGGCAGCGTCATTCGTTCATCGACTCAGGGCCGGACATGACGCCATCATGGTGGGGGGCAGGACAGCCGTAATCGATGACCCGTTACTCACGGTTCGCCATTGCTCGAGCCCCCGAAAGCCGCCCGTGCGAGTCGTGCTCGATCCGCGCCTCGAGATCGATCCCGCAGGACGGCTGGCGAGCAGCATCGAGCGAGCGCCCCTACTGGTGCTGTGTCGGGTGGATTGCGAAGCCGCCCGGCGCAAGGCTCTCGAGGCTCGCGGGGCCACGGTCGCCGAGGTGAGAGCCGACGGAACGCGGCTTGACCTGGATTCTGTACTGCGCGAGCTGCAGGCGAGGGGAATACGTTCCGTTCTGGCGGAAGGTGGAGGAACACTCGCTGGGGCCCTCCTCGGCGCATGTCACGCGCGAAGGCAATACCTGATCTATGCTCCGGTCATATTCGGTCCGCAGGGAGTGCCCGCGTTCGCGGAAGGCACGAGAACGGACCCTGACGAGTGGCGGGTCGTGCATCACGACCCGCTCGGACGGGATGCCCTTCTCGAGCTGGAGGACTTGCAGGCGCGTGAAGCGCTCAGAGAGGCGGCCTGATGTTCACTGGACTTGTGGAGACGGTGGGACGCATCGCAGGGCGCGAAGAGTTCGACAAGGGGATTCGTTTCCGCTTGTCGGCGCCCGAGCTGGCGGGATTGCTCAGTGAGGGCGACAGCCTGGCCATCGACGGAGTCTGCCACACGGTATTCGACGTAGCGGGCGAGGAATTCACGTTCGAGTCGATTCGCACTACGCTCTCGCGTACGACGTTGGGTGAGTTCACTCCGGGCCGCGAGGTCAATCTGGAACGGGCCATCCGCGCCGGCGAGCCGATGGGCGGACATCTCGTTCAGGGCCACATCGACGGAGTCGGCGAGATTGCTGAGGTCGAGAAGGCAGGGGAGACTGTCTTCCTGCGTTTTCGCATGCCGGCAGAAATAGCGAGGCTCACGGTGCTGTACGGGTCGATCGCCCTCGACGGCATCAGCCTCACGGTGAACCGCCTCTTTCAGGACGTCGCGGAAGTGGCGATCATTCCGTATACATGGAGTCATACGAACGTGGGTCGGCTTGACCCGGGATCGCTCGTCAATCTCGAAGCCGACCTCGTAGGTAAGTATGTGGACCAGTTACTGCGACCGTACCGCGAAGCCGGTGCGGCCTGACGCACAGATAGAGAGGGGTCGGACGGTGTTGTCCTCCGAAGACCGAATAGTACGTGAAGCCATAGACGTCATCAGGACAGGCGGTCTCGTGATCGTGGCCGATGACGAAGACAGGGAGAACGAGGGAGACCTGGTGTGTGCTGCCGAACGCGTCACACCGGAGATGATCAACTTTATGGCGACTAACGGGCGGGGACTCATTTGTCTGACACTCGCTCCGGAGATTGCGGATCGCCTCGACCTGCCTTTGATGTCCGACGGTCGCGGGCAAGACCCGAACGGAACGGCGTTCACCGTATCGATCGATGCTACGGCGGAGATCGGTGTGTCTACGGGCATTTCCGCCGGCGACCGGGCTCGCACCATCCAGATGGCGGTCAACCCGAGCTCGAAGCCGTCCGACTTCATTCGACCGGGCCACGTGTTTCCTCTGCGAGCGAAAGTGGGTGGGGTCCTTCAGAGGGTCGGACAGACGGAGGCCTCGATGGACCTGGCCCGACTCGCGGGCCTGGCCCCGGCCGGAGTGATCTGCGAGATCCTGAACGACGACGGGACGATGGCCCGGCGGCCCGAGCTGGACATGTTTTCGACCCAACATGACATGCCATTCATCACCGTTGCTCAGATCGTCTCTTATCGCCTCAAGAACGAGCGTCTGGTGAGCCGGGTGGCCGAGGCGACCCTTCCGACCCCCTACGGGGAGTTCCGCGTGATCGGCTATTCGAATCTCGTGGACGACAGGGAACACATTGCCCTCGTATGCGGTGAAGTGGCGGGACTCGATGACGTGCTGGTGAGAGTCCACTCCAAGTGTCTGACGGGTGACGTGTTCCACTCAGGTCGGTGCGATTGCGGTGGACAGCTTCAGGCGGCGATGTGTCGAATCGCGGAGGAGGGCCGTGGAGTGATCGTCTATCTCGACCAGGAAGGGCGCGGGATAGGCCTGCTCAACAAACTGCGGGCGTATGAGCTTCAGGACCGGGGACACGATACCGTAGAGGCGAACGAGATGCTGGGTTTCCCTGCGGATCTTCGCAACTACGGGATTGGTGCTCAGATCCTGCTCGACCTGGGTCTCGAGAAGATCAGAGCGATGACGAACAACCCGAAGAAGCTCGCGGGCCTGGAGGGATTTGGTCTGCAGATCACCGACCGGGTCCCGCTGGAGGTTGAGCCGACCGATCTCAATAACGACTACCTCGAGGTCAAGCGGAAAAAGCTGGGCCACCTGCTCGAATCCTGATGAGCGCCCGAGAGGGCTCAACCGGGAGGCGGGATCTCAGGCTCTGCCTCGTGGTGAGCCAATTCAACGAGCCGATCACCCGGCGGCTCGAGGATGGCGCCCGCCAATGTCTCGAGGCGCACGACGTAGACCCCGAGCACATCGATGTGGTGCGCGTTCCCGGCGCATGGGAGCTGTCCCTCGGGGTGCGATTGGTCATCACGCGTGGTCATTACGACGGAGTCATCGCCCTGGGGTGTGTCATCCGCGGCGAAACGCCGCACTTCGAGTACGTCTCAATGGGGGCGACTGTGGGCCTCGAGGCTCTCGCACGTGAAACGGGAGTGCCCGTCGGTTTCGGCCTGCTGACGACGGATGACGGGGAGCAGGCGATGGTGAGATCTGGAGGCTCAAAGGGGAACAAGGGGGAAGAGACGGCGCTCGCAGTGCTCGAAATGTGCGATCTGGCAGCCCGCCTGAAATGAAGCCTGTCAACCCGCGTTCCAGGGCTCGCAGCTGGGTGCTGCAGGTCCTGTACGGTTGGGACATGACGGGGGAAGGTCCGATTCGTGATTGGGCCCGCCAGGCCCTGCGAGGGCGTCGTGTGAGCGCACGGTACCGACCATACATCGACCGTCTGATCAAGGCGCTGGATGAGCAACTTCCTGAATGCGACAGCCGTATCGAGGCTTGCATGCCGAACTGGCGGCTGGACCGCCTATCAGCGATCGATCGTAACATCCTCCGCATAGGAACGGTCGAGATACTGACGATCGATGATGTCCCGCCACGCGTCGCGATCCATGAAGCAATCCGCCTTGCGGAGCATTACGGCAGCGATGACAGCCCGGGGTTTGTTAACGGCGTGCTGGACGCCGTGGGGCGCGAAATCACCAATTCCTGGGCCGGCCGGACCCCTGCAGGCTGCTGAAGGACCCTGGGTGGTCGCGCGCGACAGTCGCTTCGCGCCTGTGGCCGTCTTGCCGAGGCGAGGCAAGGAACGAGGAGGAAGGCGATGCTGAAGCATCTTCGACGACGAGTGACGCAGTATCGACCGGCAAAGCCCATGCGCCCAGACCATCGCGGCGCTGGTAACGCGGTCGCCCAGGGTCCTTCAGCAGCCTGACAGTGCGTATTCTGGTCGTGAACTGGCAGGACAGACTTAACCCGGAGGCGGGGGGCGCGGAAGTGCATCTCCACCAGATCTTCGGGCGCTTGGTGGCGCGGGGACACGATGTGTCTCTGCTCGTCTCGGGCTGGGAGTCGGCACGCGGCGAGGAGATCGTTGACGGGATGCGCGTGGTTCGGACCGGTACTCGGTACACGTTTCCGCTGCACGTACGACGGGGGTACCGGTCCGTCGTAGCGGCGGGGGGTGTCTTTGATGTCGTCGTCGAGGACATCAACAAGCTACCCCTGTTTACGCCGTTCTGGGTGGACACGCCTGTCGTGGGACTGGTTCCCCATCTGTTCGGATCGACCGCGTTTCAGCAGGAGAGCCTCCCCGTAGCTGCTACTGTATGGGCAGCTGAGCGCCTGATACCCGTCGTGTACAGGCGGAGTGAGGTGGTGGTCATCTCGGACAGCACAGCCGGGGATTTGGAGCACCGCGGCTTCTCGCGAGATCGCATCCACGTGAGCTACCCGGGAATCGATCACTCGGTGTTCCGACCCGACCCGGACGCTGACCACGCCGCCACACCTACGATCGCGTACGTGGGCCGCCTCCGCCGCTACAAGGGAATCGACATCGTCCTGCGGGCGCTGGATCGGCTTCGGCGCGAGGGGCTGACCGTGAAGTTCATCGTCGTCGGCCAGGGGGATGACCGGCACCGGCTCGAACTCCTGGCCCAGGATCTGGATCTCGGGAACCAGGTGTTTTTTCCAGGATTCGTTTCGGAGGACCGAAAAGTCCGAATCCTGCGGTCGGCGTGGGCAAATGTGTATCCGTCACCTAAAGAGGGCTGGGGAATCACCAATGTGGAGGCCGCGGCATGCGGAACCCCGTCCGTGGCGAGCGATTCGCCGGGTCTGCGCGAGTCAGTCAGGGATGGCGTGACCGGGTTCCTGGTGCCGCACGACAGCGTGACAGAATGGTCCTCGGCGCTCAGGCGACTCGTGGAGAACCAGAGGTTGCGAGAGGAATTCGGAGCCAACGCCGAGCGGCACGCGGCTCGATTCACCTGGGAGGCGACTTCGGACGAAGTCGAGGATATCTTGCGTAAGGCGGCATCACGCTAGAGGAGGCACGGGATGCAGATCATCATTTCGGGTAGGAACGTGGCGCTCGCGGAGAGTTTGAGAGAGCACATGGAGGAGCGGTTCGGGCGCCTCGCACGTTTCGACGAGGGCGTCTCTCGCATTGATGTGACGCTGTCGGAAGAGAAGAATCGCTGCACGGTGGAGGCAAACGTCAGCGTGCGCCGTGGCGCAATGGTTCATGCCCGAGCAGAGGCGCCGGAATTCCGAACGGCGGTGGACCGGGTATACGAAAAGCTATCACGCCAGCTAAAGAAGAGTCGTGAGCGGGTTCGTGATCGCAAGGGTGGGGTCGAGCTCTCCGCCGGCCTGACGGAAGAGATGGAGTCGTGAGCATTCTCCAGATCTCGGATATCCTGGAGCAACGGCAGAAGAGCCTCGACCTCACTCTCCTGGCGGGTGAGGCGGGTATGTCGGGTGAGGTCAACAGTGCGGATATCTCGAGTCCGGGATTGGTGCTGGCAGGGTTTACCGACCGATTTCCGCATCACCGCATGCAGGTGCTGGGCGAAACCGAGATCATGTTCCTCCGGTCGCTCGAAGAAGGCAAGAGACGGGAAGTGCTCGAGAAGTTCCTCGACTTCGACATCCCGGTCGTGTTCGTGACGAAAGGACTGGACGCTCCGACGGAGTTGCTGCAGCTCGCCGAGGACCGTGGGATCCCAGTGATCAAGTCGAACCTCAAGACAGGCGAGTTCTACCGTCGCATCAAGCCGTTCCTGGAAGAGGAATTCGCACCCTCCACGGCGATCCACGGCTCACTGACCGACGTCTACGGAGTTGGGCTTCTTTTCGTCGGAGCCAGCGGCATCGGCAAGAGCGAGTGTGTCCTCGACCTGGTCGAGCGTGGTCACAGGCTCGTGGCGGACGATGTGGTGCTGGTGCACCGGCGGGGGTTCGACGTCCTGATCGGACACGCCCACGAGCACCAGCAGCACCATATGGAGATCCGCGGCATCGGCATCATCGACGTGCGAGCACTCTTCGGGGTCCGCGCCGTTCGACAGCAGAAGCGGATCGAGGTTGTCGTGCAGCTCGAGCATTGGCGGTCCAGCTCCAGCTACGACCGGACGGGTCTCGAGCAGGAGACGACGGAGATTCTGGGCACGTCGATACCGAAAGTCGTCATTCCACTGAATCCCGGGAAGAACATCACGGTCATCAGCGAGGTAGTCGCGATGAACCACCTCCTGCGATACGCGGGAATCGACAGCGCTCGGCTCTTCGAGCAGAATATGCGTCTCCTGATGCGGCCGCTGCGGGATTACCTCGAGGAGGATTATGAGTGAGGTCCGGGGAATCGTGGTCGCGCACGGAGACCTGGCTCGATGCCTCGTGGAAACGGCGGAGGGCATCGCTGGTGTCTCGGGAGCACTGGTGCCGATCTCCAACGTGGAGCGCTCGCCCGCGGAACTGTCGAGCCGGATACGTGAAGCCGTTGGCCGCGGACCCGCTATCGTGTTCGTGGACCTCGTCAGCGGCAGCTGTGCGCATGCGGCCAGGTCGGCGGCCCGAGAGGGCGCCGATGTGTCCGTCATCTGCGGGGTCAGCCTGGCCATACTGTTGGACTTCATGTTCCACAACGACATGGAGCTGATCGATCTCTCCGATCGTCTGATCGAGAAGGGACACGCTGGAACCTCGGCGTTCCTCCCGGATTCCCTGTAATGACCCTGGTACTGTTCCGTATTGACGAGCGCCTGCTTCACGGGCAGGTGATCGTTGGTTGGGGAATGCGGCTCGGCATCGATTACTACGTTGTCGTGGGAGATGGCCTTGCCGAAAGCGACTGGGAGCAGGATCTGTACAGTGCCGGGCTTCCGGAGCGGACCACGGCCGACTTCGTGTCTGTCGCGCAGGCCATCGAGAGGTTCGAGGAGCTCGACGCCCGGTCTGGTCGAGGAGCGTTGCTCACGCGGGGAACTGGCGAAATGCGAGCCCTGGCCGAAGCCGGTCTCCTGGCGGGGCGGCGGATCAATCTGGGCGGATTGCACGCATCGGAGGGGCGCAGGCGGGTGCTGACGTATGTGTGTCTTACACGCGCGGAGTCGGAAGATCTGAAAATCATCGCGGAGACAGCCTCCCGCGTCACGGCGCGTGATCTACCTGCCGGACGTGAGGTCGAGCTGCGGGACCTGGTCGATGTCGTGGACTGATCTGTATCTGGGTCCTGGCACGTGGATTCTGGCCGTCGCTGCCGGATCGGCGGTAGGCATGGATGCCGTGTCGTGGCCGCAGGTGATGATCTCGCGACCACTGGTGTCGGCAACGATCGGCGGATTGCTTCTCGGAAACCCGGCGGCCGGCATGCTGGTCGGGGCAGTGCTCGAACTGTATGCCATGCGTCATCCGCCGCTGGGAGCTTCGCGCTATCCCGATACGGGACCAGCTGGGTTGGTCGCGGGGGCTGCGTTCGCCGCAGTCGGAGGCCAGGCGCTTGGAGCGCTCCTGCTTGCGCTGGCGATCGGATGGGCGCTTGGATGGATCGGAGCCGTGACGGTTCACGTCCGAAGGCGCGTTAATGAGCGCATCATGAGTCCAGCCTCCGAGCTCGCAGCGGATCCGGGCCTGCTCGAGCAGCGTCATCGCATAGCGATCGGCCTGGACGCTCTCAGGGGTGGCGTGCTGGTGGCTTCGTTCTTGATTCCGGCGGTGCTCGCTACCTCACTCGGAGTCGGGACCGGCCCATCTGCCGTTGGCGGGTACGCTCTCGTGGCCCTGGTGCTCGGCATCGCTGCTTCGGCAGGTTCGGCCGCGAGAGTGTCGGCGTTCGGGATCCGTGGATGGCCGCTTCTGTTGGCGGGTGGTGGTGCGGCTGCCTTGCTGTTGCTGGGCGGGCTCCCGTGATGCCGCTCCGGTCGGACCGGCTGGCTGCGTGGGCCCGTACTTTCGCGGTCCAGGGATCCTGGAACTACGGCACTCTCGTCGGGACCGGAATCGCCTACGCGATGCTCCCGCTTCTGAGGCGCATCTATGCTGGAGATCCCGTCCGGCTGCGCGAGGCAGTTGAGCGGAGCATGGGGGCATTCAACGGTCATCCGTACTTGTGCGCGATGGCAGTTAGCGCGCTTGGTCGGCTCGAGCAGGAAGGGACGGATCCGGAGAAGATAGAGAAGTTCAGAACGGCGTTGAGAGGACCGTTGGGGACGGTGGGGGACCGGGCGGTGTGGGCGCAGTGGAGGCCCGTCTGCCTGCTCGTCGGGATTCTCGCGTTCGTTCTCGGTGCTGGACCCGTCTGGAGCGCAGCCATCTTTCTCGTTCTGTACAACGCGGGCCACTTCATCATTCGAACCTGGGCTTTCCTGGCAGGCTGGGAGGCCGGCCTTTCGGTCGGGCGTCTTCTGAAGGGAGTGTGGTTTGAGCGTTGGTCCGGTCGCCTTTGGCCGCTGAACCTTCTGCTCACCGGAGCCGTGGCAGTCTTGCTTTCCGCGCGTCTCATGGCGGGGCAGGTCGAGGCTATCTCCTCGATCGCGGTGTTGGGTCTTGGCAGTGTCACTGCACTTGCGGCGTTCCGCTTTCCGCGCCAGGGCGGCCACATGGCGGCGGTCTTGCTGATGTTGGCGGCGGTGCTGTGGTTTGTCGGCGGTCTGCTGGGCTGAGCCTTGAACGAGAATGCGAACTGGAGGGACATGAGCGGGGACGTCGCGAAAGACGGACGGGTCGTCACGATTCTCAACCGCTACGGCCTGCACGCGCGGCCGGCGGCGGAGTTCGTCAAGCTGTCGTCAACGTACTCCGCCAGCGTGACAGTCGAGAAGGACGGGTTGGAGGTTAACGGTAAGAGCATCATGGGGGTGATGATGCTGGCGGCGGAATGCGGTTCCGACGTCACGATCAAGGCCGAGGGAGAAGATGCGCGTGAGGCTGTCGAGGCGCTGGTAGCGCTCGTCCGTGGGCGTTTCGGAGAATCGGAATCCGACCATGAGATCGAGGACTGACATGTCGCGAATCCTGGAAGGCGTGGGAGCCTCCGCAGGGCGAGCACTGGGTCCGATCCGCTGGATCGATTGGGACATCCCTCTCGTGTCGCATCGCACGATTCGGCCGGAAGAGGTCGAGGACGAGGTCGAACGTTTCGGCCAGGCTAGGGCTCATGCGCTGGAATACGTCGCCCACCTGCAGGCCGAGACGGCTCGTCGCATCGGCACGTTCGAGGGAAAGGTCTTCGAGTCGCAAGCCATGATGATCGAGGACCCCGATGTGGTTCAGGGGACAGTGCGCTACATACGCGACAATTACATTTGCGCCGAGAGGGCTTTCGATTGGCAGGTCTTGGAAATGCGGATCCGTATGCAGGAGGGCGCGCACGCCATGCTCGTGGACAGGCTGGCGGACCTGCATGATGTTCGGGTGCGTGTTCTGTCGCACCTTCTCGGTCACAGCGATCCGTCTGATCTGGCGGTCGAGGGAGAAGAGCCTGCGGTGCTTGTCGGAAGCGAGCTGCCGCCCAGCATGGCGGCCCGCCTCGATCCGGAGCACATACTGGCCGTGGTGCTGTCGGGCGGATCCCGGGGCGCCCACGGCGTGATACTCGCACGTGCCCTGGGCATTCCCGTCGTCCTCGCGGTGGGAGCTCAACTTCAGTCGATCGAACAGGACAGCCGGCTGCTGGTGGATGGCCGGACCGGCGAGATCCGCGTCAACCCGAGCCCCCATGAGGTCGAGGGGTTCCACCGGGCGGTCGCACAGGCGAGTCACCGGCGCGAGATGCTCCAGAAGCTGGCCGGGCGGCCCACCGAGACGGTTGACGGCGTTCACACCACCGTTCAGGCGAATCTCGATCTTCCGCACGAGGTGGAGGAGGCCGTCCGCTTAGGGGCAGACGGGGTCGGGCTCTTCCGGTCCGAATTCCTGGTGATCGGAAGACGGGAGGTTCCGGACGAGGAGGATCAGTACAACGCCTACCGGATGGTTCTGCAAGCGTTTCCCGGACGCGAGGTGACCCTGAGGACGTTCGACATCGGAGGGGACAAGTTTCCGATCTTCCTGGCACTTCCCCAGGAGGACAATCCGTACCTCGGATGGAGGGCAATCAGGATCTGCCTGGATATGCCGGACCTGTTCGTCAACCAGCTGAGAGCGGCGGTCCGCGCCGCAGAAGCGGGGAACCTGCGCCTGCTGATTCCGTTCGTGTCCACAGTGGAGGAGCTGAAGAGAACTCGCGACCTGTTAATGGACGTGTACTCGTCCCTGGGCCTGGTGGACGGGGGTACCCGCATACCGCTCGGACTGATGGTAGAGACGCCGGCTGCCGTGGAGACGTTGGATCTGTTCGCGCCCTACGTCGACTTCGTGAGTCTGGGGACCAATGACCTCACGCAGTACGTCCTGGCTGTCGATCGAGGAAATGCGAAGCTGAGCAAGCTGTATGATCCACTTCATCCCGCACTGGTCCGGATGTACAGGCGGGTCGCCGAGCAGAGTGCCCGGCACGCGCTCGATCTCAGTGTGTGCGGTGAGCTTGCCGGGGACCCGATCGGCGTCGCAGTTCTGCTGGGCCTTGGTTACCGGAAGTTCAGTGTTGCGCTGACGGGACTTCCCGAGATTCGGGAGTTAATCCGCCACGTTTCGACGAAGGATCTCAAGAAGCTGGTGCGGCAGCTCGATCGTGCGGAAAGCGGAGACGATATCAGGGGGCCGGTCCGACGTTACCTCGCCGATTGTGGGGCACTTGCCGAGCAGCCAGCGGTCGGGTTGTCAGAGGAATAGGTGCCCGGTAGCTTCCGGCCGCCTGGCACAGATCAAAGGAAGGTTGGGGAATACGTGGTACCCGAAAGCCATCATCTGTTTACGTCGGAGTCCGTCACAGAGGGACACCCGGACAAAGTAGCGGACCAGATCTCGGACGCCGTGCTTGATGCGGTTCTGGCCGAAGACCCGGACGCGAGGGTCGCGTGCGAGACGCTCGTGTCGACGGGCCTGGTGGTCCTGGCCGGTGAGATCACCAGCAATCAAACGATTCGATACGCCGAGATAGCACGAGAGACGATCCAGGGAATCGGCTACGACCGCGAGGACTTAGGCTTCAGCTACCGTTCTTGCTCTGTTCTTACCGCGATCGGTGAGCAGTCTCCCGACATCGGCCAGGGTGTCGACACGGGAGGAGCCGGCGATCAGGGGATGATGTTCGGCTATGCATCTGCCGAAACGGACGCGATGATGCCGCTGCCTATCTCGCTGGCTCATGGTCTGACTCGCAGGCTGTCGGAGGTTCGGAAGGACGGCACGTTGCCCTGGCTGCGCCCGGACGGCAAGGCGCAAGTGACCGTAGAGTACGGTGCGCAAGCCCCGGAGCGGGTTCGCACGGTGGTCGTGTCCGCCCAGCACGATCCGGACATCGCTCTCGACGACCTCAAAGCTGCCGTCATCGAGCACGTCATCCGGCCGGTAATGCCGGCCGACCTGTACGACGAATCGAGGGTCGAGCACCACATTAATCCGACGGGTCGTTTCGTGACGGGCGGGCCCCACGGGGACACCGGTATCACCGGGCGCAAGATCATCGTCGACACGTACGGGGGGGTAGGAAGCCACGGGGGCGGCGCCTTCAGCGGTAAAGACGCTTCGAAGGTGGATCGATCCGCCAGCTATGCCGTTCGCTGGGTGGCCAAGAACCTGGTCGCGGCGGGCCTCGCACAAGAGGTCGAGATACAGGTTGCTTACGCGATCGGTGTGGAACAGCCTGTTTCCGTGATGGTGAATTCGTACGGAACGGGCAGTGTATCCGATTCGATGCTGGAGAAGGCGGTACGCGCTGTGTTCGACCTCCGGCCTCGCGAGATCATCGGGGTCCTCGGTCTGAAACGACCGATATTCCGTCGCACGGCAGTCTACGGGCATTTCGGTCGAGACCCGGAGGAGGACGGTGGATTCAGCTGGGAGAGACTGAACCGGGTGCAGGACCTCCTGGACGCTGTCTGACAACGGTGTTCTTGAGGCCGTACACCTGAAGGTGAAATTGAAGTTACGAAAATATGGAGACTGAGGATATGACGCACGCAACGGTACCTTGTGATGTTGCAGATCTGACGCTGGCGGGGGAAGGGCGTCGTCGTGTGGAATGGGCGGATCGATCGATGCAGGTACTGACCCAGATCCGGGAGAGATTCGCCCGCGAGCGTCCGCTTGAAGGTGTAAGGGTGTCGGCCTGCCTGCACGTGACGACGGAGACCGCCAACCTGATGCGTACTTTGCAGGCTGGCGGAGCGAATGTCGTGTTGTGTGCTTCGAATCCGTTGTCGACCCAGGACTACGTGGCTGCATATCTCGTCGAGGAGTGTGGGATCTCTGTCTACGCCATCCGAGGGGAGGACAACGATCAGTATTACGACCACATTCGTGAGGCTCTCGCACATCGACCGACCGTAACAATGGATGACGGGGCGGACCTCGTCAGCGCACTCCACATGATAGCGCTCGAGCGGCTGGATGACCTGGCGCCGAAGCTCCGGAAATGGGTATCCGGCATGTCCGCTGAGGAGGGCAAGGACCTGGTGTCCGGTGTACTGGGGTCGACCGAGGAGACCACTACCGGGATCATTCGCTTGCGCGCCATGGCGGCGGACGGAGTGCTTCAGTTCCCGGTAATGGCAGTGAACGACAGTCTCACCAAGCACCTGTTCGACAACCGCTATGGCACCGGTCAATCGACACTCGATGGCGTGATCCGGGCCACGAACATGCTCCTCGCCGGATCCACCGTGGTCGTGGCAGGATATGGGTGGTGTGGGCGTGGGGTCGCGCTTCGAGCGCGCGGGGCGGGGGCTAAGGTCATCGTCACGGAAGTGGAGCCAGTGGCAGCGATCGAAGCTTCGATGGACGGCTTCGAAGTGGCACCGATGTCCGAAGCCGCACCCGTGGGCGACCTGTTCCTGACCCTGACCGGCAACACAAGCGTGATTCGCGAGGAGCACTTCCGAACGATGAAGGACGGTGCGATCATAGCGAATTCCGGGCATTTCGATGTAGAGATCGACATTCGTCGCTTGCGTGAGATCGCGGACGATGACGCCCTTGAGGTCAGGCCTGAAGCCGTCGAGTATGTGGTCGACGGGCGACGCATCGTGCTGCTGGCGGAAGGTCGTCTGATAAACCTCGCGGCGGCGGAGGGCCACCCTGCGGCCGTGATGGACATGTCGTTCGCGAACCAGGCTCTCGCGGCGGAGTATTTGCTCAGCGATGAGGGACGGGCACTCACTCGGGAAGTGCACCGAGTGCCAGCCGAGATGGACCGTGAAATCGCCCGCCTCAAGCTGAAGGCCATGGGCATTGGCATCGACACACTCTCGGAGGAGCAGAAGCACTACCTGTCTTCGTGGGACGTCGGTACATGATGCGCTGGGGATCGGGGAAGGGTGGAGTGGAGTGATCGAACTGGAAGTCGCGCGTCTCGGAATGGACAAAGCGTCCAACACCCCTGTGGTGATCCTCAAGGAGGTCGATGGGGAACGAGTGCTCCCGATCTGGATCGGTCCAGGAGAAGCGAGCGCGATCGCGATGGAGCTCGCGGGCATCAAGTTCTCCAGGCCTCTCACGCACGACCTTCTCAACACGGTCGTTCGCAGCCTGGGAAGCGAGCTGGTGCGGGTGTTGATCACCAGGGTGGTCGACAACACCTACTACGCTTCGCTCATGTTTGAGCGCAACGGCGAGGTTATCACGATCGACTCACGTCCCAGCGATAGCGTGGCCCTCGCCCTCAGGGCGTCGGCTCCGATCTTCGCGGACGCGGATCTCCTGGACCGCACGCCGGTCGAGATTGAGGGCGCGACGCTGGAGCCCGGGTTCGCCCGACCATCGGGAACGAGCGACTCGCCTTCTGGCACAGGGGAGAGTGCGCCGCCGGAGAAGCTGCGTGACTACCTGAAGCGTCTCGATCCTGAAGACTTCGGTCGGTTCATTCCGTGAAGCGCGCTCTGCTGGGGAGGCTCGGCCTGTACCGGCTCGCTTGCCTCATGGCTGTCATCTGCGGAGCAGCATTGGCCGGCCTGTATCCTGTGCGCGGTGCGTGGGCGCAGGAGATCAGGGGAGTCGTCCTTCTTCCCGATTCTGTGCCGGTGGCGAAGGCTGTCGTCGAGTTGCACCGGGTCACGGAGCAGACCGGCGCCCTGGTGGATTCGGCAACCACCGATGCATCCGGACGGTTCGTCTTCTCGTTCGAGGACGAGGTGGAATCCGGCACCGTCTACCTGGGAGCCGCGCGTCACGACGGGATTCTGTACTGGGGTGAGCCGGTCCACTCGACGATGTCGCAGGATGCCCTGGACTCGTACACGGTTCTGGTATACGACACGCTGGTCGTCGCCGGGCCGGACACGGGACTGAGGACGGCCATCCGCCACGTTGTCGTCACGCCGGCCATGTCGGGTCTCCAGGTGGAGGAGATTATCGACGTCGAGGGACTTCCCGACCGGACGGTCGTGGGGGAGGCAGACACGATAGCCGTCTGGATCGCTCCACTGGCTAGCGGCGCGCACGGGGTAGTGCCATCCGCCGCCGGCGTCGCGGCCGAGGACCTGATTGTGACGGGGGAACAGATAGGCTACGTTGGCCCACTGCCGCCGTCGGGCATTCGGGTCGTGATCCAGTACGTCATACCCTCGTCCGACTACGTACTGAGCCTTCCCAGTGAGACCGGGAGACTGGAACTGCTGGTCATGCCCGTGCCCGGCCTGGACCTGACGGTGTCGGGGCTCGAAGAGTCGGCGGTCAGCGGCGACATGAGGGTGCCGGTTCGCAGGTTCAGCGGCCTGGACCTCGCGGCGGGCTCGTCGATCTCCGTCCGGACCACGATCGAGCAGCCAGGGAAATACCGCGTTTGGCCTTGGTTTGTCGCATCATTCGTGCTTGGCGCGGCTGCTCTGGTATCAGTGAAAATGAGCTCCCGGCATCGCGTGTAAATCGCCTCTGGCAACGTTTTGGCAACGGAAATGGCAACGTTTTGCCGTTTCGCGTTGCCAGGGGGTACGATGAACCCATCGGCTAGGAGCCGAACGGAGGATTTGTCTACGCCGGCGAGAAACGGACGCTCCGCCCTGACCCTCTAGGTTCTGTGCGCCGCGTAGCGCGTCGGCCACCAACCGGCGCAGCTCAGCCCTCAGCCCTTCGGCCTCCTGCTTCAGCTCCCTGATCCTCAGGAGGAGCTCCCTGATCCTTGCCTCGGTGTCGTCCATACCGGGAGACGTGAACCGCAGAGCTAGAGCCCCCGCCCCCCGACCGGGGCTCTTTCACGTCCGTCCCATAGGGACGCTCGATCCCGGAGCGCGCCCGGTCTCCGTCAATCACTGAAGACACCGAACCCCGCCCCCGAGGATCCGGGAGCGGGGCTCGAAGAGGTTCGCTGAGATCCGTCCTCAGACGATCGGCTCCCAGTAGAAGCGCAGTTCGAGATTCTTCAGGCCGTTGTTGTCGTAGTTCCAGAAGTAGTTCTCGAAGCAGCGGTCGAAGATATAGACATCATACGTGTCCGGCTGCCCGTCGGTCGCGTCGTTCCCTTTGTCGATGCAGGCCGCAAGCTCCGGATCGGTCGTGTCGTCGACCGTGATGGTCATGAAGAGCAGGGCGTCGGAGACGTCCTGCGCCTTACGACCGTGATTCGGAGAAAGGGTGATGCCGTTGTCTCCGCACCACGTGTCCTTGAAGCCGTCGTAGGCGTAGTCTTCGTCGGCACAGGTAGTGATCGTAGCGTTGTTTCCCGCTAGCGCACGCGCCCAGACGGAATACCTCGGCGTGCAGGCCGTGGTGCTGTCATCGTCGTCACACGGATCGGGCACCGCGAGCAGGGCACCGTCGCCGTCTGTGGCGTTCGCGTCGATCACGCCCCAGTTGTCCGGGTTGCCATACGCTGTGCACCGCGCATCCGTTGAATCGCCTTCGTCGTTCGTGCTGTTGCAGAGGAAGATGTGGTTCTCGTCGTCCCCACCACCCTTCGCGAGGTGGTTGTTCTTCCCACCGGGGCTCGTGACCACGTTGCTCGACTCGAGCTGCACGAAGATCCGGCGGCCGTTGTTGTTGTCCATGTCGGCCGACTTGTCCCTCGGCACACCGATGATGTGCAGATTGAAGTCGTGCCCGCCCTCCGGGAAGCCGTTCCCGAGACTGGCCTGCAGCTGACTGACCTGCGCCTCCGGCTCCGTCGGCTGGTCGTCGCAAGCCGTGAACGTGAACGCGACGATCGCCGACACAACGACGGCGAGTGGCTTGAATCCTCTCATGTCGATCCTCCTCGACTGGTGATGTTCCCGCGCACCGACTTGAATCTGACGGCAGCGGCGGCGTGGCTACGAACAGACGTTAATGAGATGCAAGGATGTCTCAGGTCAAACGAACCCGACGATCTCGCGATCAACCCCCTTCGTAACAGGCAATTAGCCCGATGGTAACGGTCTCGAAATGGCCTGCCAACTGTGGCATCGATGCCACGTTTTGTGGCCAGAATTCAACGGATTCCAAGCCTTTGCCCCGTCCTGTCTTACCGCTTGCGCCGCCATGCGTCGGAGGGCGAACGGCGTCCCCTCGGGGCGCTTCTGCTGGCACCGCGGCGCGCTCATACGCTACGTTGTCTCCCCAAGGAAGGGAGGCCAGAGCGCTCATGTCGCTCGTGCTAGCGGTGGTAATTGGGCTGGCCCTGATTCTCGTGGCCGTCCAGCTAAATCTCTTCGGCATCACCGCCGACAGCGTCAATCGGCTTCCGGCGGGACTGCTGGTCTTGATTCTCGCCGTCCTCACTCTCATCTGGATCCGGCAGCGGCCCAAATGGAAATAGCCCCGGCCGCCGGTCATCGCCGGGCCGGAGCCACCCCAAGGTAGGGCGTCCCATCCTGTTGACAGCCCGTTGATCCGTGCCCGTACCCTCCCGGTATGGACGACCAAGAGGCGAGGATCGAAGTGAGATAGCCCCCCCCCCGACCGGGGCTCTTTCACGTCCGTCTGAGGCGTGTCGCGGCTGGGCCGGCCCTTCCCACGGTCTCGTGCTTCCGCGATGTTAGCCACATGACCTCCCCCGGCTACCAGCGCTTCTTCGCCGAGCTGAAGCGCCGCCGCGTGTTCCGCGTGATGGCCGTATACGGCATCGTGGGGTTCGTTCTCGTCCAGATCATGGAGCTCGTCGTCCCCGCGTTGCTGCTACCCGGCTGGACCTACCGGCTCGTGGCGGTGATCCTGCTGCTCGGCTTCCCAGTGGCGATCGTG
>Ga0255057_10000269_pt1 | contig 29056 bp, 29 predicted proteins | sample Cases_109_6_MG_FD_189022 | JGI IMG/M metagenome (GOLD analysis project Ga0255057, IMG submission 189022) | Seawater microbial communities from Amundsen Gulf, Northwest Territories, Canada - Cases_109_6 | ecosystem: Environmental > Aquatic > Marine > Gulf | place: Canada: Northwest Territories... | reverse complement strand
TCCGTCACGACCGTTCCTCAGAGGTTCTCTTCGACGACTTTTTTCAGCTCCGCCGGTAAGGGCGGTATCGCCATACGTTGGACTGCCATATCTCCGTCAGCGTCACGTTTCACGATCAGTCGAGTTTGATCAAGAGACTCGTCCTTGGACGGGTAATCCTCGCGGTAATGAGCGCCACGACTTTCCCTCCGTTCAATCGCTGCCCGTGCGATCGCCTCGGAGATCGTCAGCAACATCGGCAAATCCTGCGCCGTATGCCACCCAGGGTTGTAGTCGCGGTTGCCGGTCACTCCAACGAGACGCGCCCGCTCGTTTAGCGACCTCAGCTCGGTGATCGCCTTTGTCAGGTTCTCTTCATTTCGGACGATTCCGGCGTGGTGCTGCATCATGATCTGGAGGTCACGCTGGACCCGATACGGTCCTTCCTCGGATTGGCGCTCGAACGGCGCTAGCGAGTCGTCGATGGCGGTTTGGACTTGCGCGTCGTCGATCTTGGCAGACCCGTTCCGCGCCGCAAACTCAGCGCCGTGGTCTCCGGCGCGCTTGCCGAAGACCAACAAGTCGGAAAGCGAGTTCCCGCCTAGCCGGTTGGCGCCATGGAGCCCGGCGGCGACCTCGCCGGCGGCAAACAGCCCCGGAACTGAGCTCATCTGCGTTTCGGCGTTGACCCTGACGCCGCCCATCGCATAATGGGTCGTCGGGCCAACCTCCATTCGTTCTTTGGTTATGTCGAGGTGCGCCAACTCTTTGAACTGGTGATACATGCTGGGGAGCTTTTTCTTGATGTGCTCTTCAGCGTTTGGGAGTTTCTCCTTGATCCAGGCGATATCCAGGAAGACGCCACCGTGTGGGCTCCCGCGCCCCTCGTTGACCTCGCGGAGGATGCAACGGGCCACGTGGTCACGGGTGAGGAGCTCGGGCGGTCGACGGGCTTCCTTGTCGCCCTGGGTATAACGCCAGCCTTCCTCTGGGTCATCGGCGGTTTGGTCGCGGTAAAGCGATGGGATGTCGTCGAACATGAAGCGGCGGCCTTCGCTGTTCGTGAGGATCCCGCCTTCGCCTCGAACACCCTCGGTGACAAGAATGCCGCGTACGCTCGGCGGCCACACCATGCCGGTCGGGTGAAACTGAACAAACTCCATATCCGCCAGCTCCGCGCCGGCACGGTAAGCCAACGCGTGGCCGTCGCCGGTGCAATCCCAACTGTTGCTCGTGATGCGAAAGGCGCGGCCGATCCCGCCGGTGGCCAACACGGTTGCTTTGGCCTCGAAGATTCGAAAGCGGCCCCGTTCGCGATCATAACCGAGGGCGCCCACGACGCGGCTGTCTGCGGTCAGCAAACGGAACACCGTGATCTCATTGTGAACCTCGAGCCCTTGGTGGATGCCGTGATCTTGAAGTGTTCGGAGCATCTCCAACCCGGTGCGATCTCCGACATGCGCCAATCGAGGGTAAGCATGACCACCGAAATTGCGCTGTAGAATGCGCCCGTCGGGGGTGCGGTCGAACAACGCTCCCCACGCCTCCAGCTCGCGTACGCGGTCAGGTGCCTCTTTCGCGTGCAGTTCGGCCATCCGCCAGTCGTTGAGGTACTGGCCCCCGCGCATCGTGTCGGCAAAGTGGACGGACCAGCCGTCACGCTCGTCGACGTTGGCAAGCGCAGCCGCGACTCCACCCTCGGCCATGACTGTGTGCGCTTTGCCGAGCAATGCCTTGCAGACGACGCCGACTTTGACGCCCTGAGTCGATGCGGCGATCCCTGCTCGCAACCCGGCGCCACCAGCGCCGATCACGAGTACGTCGTAGGTGTAACGGGTGACGTCCATACCTATCGGACGCGTGGGATCCAACGGGGTGTGGACTCGAGGTACCGCTCGTAGCTCGGTCCGAAACGACGCTTTAGCCCTGGTTCCTCGTAGAACATCACAAATAGGTGAAACGCGACCGCAAACACAGCCATCAGAAGTAGTATCGCCGGCGAGCGATGGAAGAGGCCAAAACCCAGCAGCAGTATGAAGAAACCGATTAACATCGGGTTGCGGATCCAGCGGTACGGCCCAACTGCGACAAACTCTCGCGGCGGGTCGAAGATCGCCGGCGTGCCGCGACCACGGATGGCGAACGTGCCTACGCAAGCCAGCATCAATGCCGCACCGGTGGTCATGAGGACCACGCTGGGCAGCTGAGTCCATGGCGGCAAGAGTCCGCCAAGCTGCGGGTCAAGCGCTCGCGACTGCAGAGCGATCCAGCCGATTGCGAACGCGAATGCGGACCCATATACCAAAGCCCTGAGTATGACAAAAACGGTGTCCACCGCTCACAGAATCCTGAAGTCTGTCCACACGCCCATCGATACGAGCCGCACGTAGACGTCCGAGAAGGCGACCCAGAACAGGCTCATCCAGGCCCATCGCATGTGTCCGCGATTGAGACAGCTAACGCAGCGATAGGCTTGAAGCCGAACCGGTCGGCCCGAGAGTCGATCAATAGCGCCGCCAATCAGGTGACGCAGCGAATGGCACCCTAGGGTGTAGCCGCCTAGTAGGACGACGTTCAAGGCCAGCACAAGCGTGCCGAGGCCGACGCCGAACGCGGCGCTACCGGTCGCGGGATCATCCCACCACAACGCCTTCCACACGTCATACGAAAGGAACACGATGAACGGCAAGGCTATAAACAGGAAGTAGCGATGAATGTTTTGCAGGATTAGCGGGAACGATCGCTCCCCACGGTAGCTGCCGCGAGGCTCGCCCACCGCGCACGATGGTGGATCGGCCCAGAACGCCTTGTAGTAGGCGCCGCGATAGTAGTAGCACGTGACCCGGAAGCCGCCTGGCGCCCAGAGGATCAAAAACGCCGGTGACCACGGAAGCCAGCTTGCCCACCAACTCGGTTTGGGGCCAAACCAGGCGTGGTGCGACTCGCCGAACAACTCCGGCGAATAGAAGGGCGACAGGTACGGACCCCAGTGGTAGTGGGTGCCCTGGAAGGCGGCCCAGGTGGCATAGACGACAAACGCACCCAGTCCGGCGAAAACAACGAGTGGTTGTAGCCACCAAGCGTCGGGGCGCGACGTTTCTCCAAAGCCGCGCTGCTCGGCAAGTTGTCCCTCGAGCGTGGTTGCCTGTCCATCGGTCATTGGCGCCTAAGTCTTACCCGCCCCTACACGGCCCGCAACCGTGTGCCGGGCCCGTCGTGGTTGCCGCCAGCCTCGAGGTTGTCTAGGGTGTTACTCGCATTCGGCCCGCTTTATGCTTGTTGGAGAACCGGCCTTCGATCCGCGGGGTCCATTGTAGCCAATCGCATCAGAAAGGATCGCACGAAGCGTGTCTCCTTACCGAATTATCCCGTTCCCCCGACCGCTGGCGCTGGCGTTCTCGCTGGTGCTGAGTGGGCCGGCGGTGCTCTCGGCACAACAGCTCAATCCGTTCGACGAAGCTCAGCCGGTGGAAGACCCGCTTCCCTTGGCGATTGGCAACGCCTGGACCTACATCGGCGAGGTCTGGTGGGCGCCACCTAACGGGCGAACGGTGTACCGAGAGAACGTCAAATGGACCATGGAGATCACCGACATGGTCGAGCGCGATGGGCTGCGTGCCGCGGTGCTCAAAGGCCACCCGCAGGACCTCATGCTGTACGAGGAGGGCCGAGAGCAGGGCGACTATCTCTTGATTGCGACCGACAGTGGCAAATACTACCTGCTGGATGGGGAGCGCGCCGAGGCGGCACTCGATCAGGTCCGGGATCTTGACAACCCGCTGATCGACCTGGTCGACGAGCCGGATCTCATGCTCGATCTGCCGCTTTTCGTCGGCAAGCGCTTCTGTTCCGCCAAGCAATTGCTTCGACCGGACAAGCTCAACTGTTGGACGGTGTCCGACGAGCAGATCACGACGCTGCCTGGAATTGCGGGTGTGATCGCGACCGGCGAGACGACAGCGTACGTGCTGACACACAGGACCAGCAGCAACCACGCGATCTGGAACTTCGTTCCCGGGGTCGGGTTCACATCGTTCTCGTTCGGCACTCGCGGTGAGCCGTCGGCGGTCGAGCTCTTGCTGCACAAGGTCGAGCTCCAAACCGAGGCCGACGACTCGATCGCCAGGGACGAGAACCCCGAGGAGTCGGTAACCGGGCCAACGTCCGGCCCGCCTCAGTAGGGGTAAGCCCCACTCCCTGTCAGGGGTAAACCCCTCTTCCTACCGCTTCCAGAGGCGCTAGATTCCAAAGCGATCGCAGATCCATTCACATCGCATACGAGGATCAGGAGCGGGGATGAACATCGACGATTTCATGGAGTGGGTCATTCGGCGCAGCGTCGCCGAGCCAGAGTTCCACCAGGCGGTACGGGAGTTCGCCGAGAAGGTGATCCCGTTCGTAAACGACAATCCGAAATACAAGAAACCCCGCATCCTGGAGCGGATGACCGAGCCGGATCGGGTCATCATGTTCCGCGTCGCGTGGGAATCCGACGACGGCGTCTTTCACGTCAATCGCGGCTATCGAGTTCAGTTCAACAACGCCATTGGGCCCTACAAGGGTGGGCTGCGGTTCGACCCGTCGGTCAACCTGAGCATCCTCAAGTTTCTAGGGTTCGAGCAGTGTTTCAAGAACAGCTTGACGACGTTACCGATGGGCGGTGGCAAGGGCGGCGCTGACTTCGATCCCAAGGGTCGGTCGGACCACGAGGTCATGCGCTTCTGCCAATCGTTTATGAGTGGGCTTTTTCGGTACATTGGAGAGGATGTCGACGTTCCGGCCGGTGACATTGGTGTGGGAACGCGCGAGATCGGGTACCTGTTCGGCCAGTACAAGCGGCTTCGCAACGAGTTCACCGGAGCAATAACCGGTAAAGGTACGGCCTACGGCGGGAGTCGATTGCGCCCGGAGGCGACTGGGTACGGTTGCGTCTACTTCGCGAACGAAATGCTCAAGGCCCAGGATGATGGGCTCGAGGGAAAGACATGCGTCGTGTCCGGCTCGGGGAACGTCGCGCAGTACGCCGCCGAGAAGCTCATCGAGCTTGGCGCCAAGGTGGTCACGCTGTCCGATCGCACCGGGTTCATCTATGAGCCGGACGGCTTCACGAAAGAACGATTGGATTGGGTGATCGACCTCAAGACGAACCAGCACGGCGGCCTCGATGAGTACGCGCAGGAGTTTGGCAGCGAGTACCACCATGACGAGAAAGTCTGGGGCGTCTCGTGCGATCTCGCGTTCCCATGCGCGACGCAGAACGAGATCCAGCTAGCGGATGCCAAGGAGTTGGTGAGCAACGGCTGCCGGGCGGTCGCAGAAGGTGCGAACATGCCGGTTCACCATGACGCCGCGGAGGTAATCGCGGCCTCCGGGGTCATGCTTGCACCGGGCAAAGCGGCCAACGCCGGTGGGGTCGCGATCTCGGGTCTTGAGATGACTCAGAACGCGATTCGGATGAGCTGGGCCCGCGAGGAGATCGACCAACGCCTGCAGAAGATCATGCGCGGGATCCACGAGCAGTGCGTCGAATACGGTCGGGACAACGGCCACATCGACTACGTGAAGGGCGCCAACGTGGCTGGCTTTATCAAGGTCGCCGAGGCGATGCTCGCCTACGGGGTGCTGTAGGCGCTTCTACAGCCAGTCTCCCGTCGGGCGGTTAGAACACGGGCCGCGGCTCCGGCGGCACCAGCTCGACGATCCACAGCCCCGAGTTCGGGTCCGACGCGAAGACAGCCCCCTTGTGGGGTTGCGCGCCCCAGGTATCGGTGGTGTTGGGGGTCGTCCCCTCGGCATCCTCAGTCATATACCAGCCGATCTCACGGCCCTGTCGGTAGAGATCGCCACGCAGCTCGCCCGAGATGTCGAGCACGCGTAGGCCGGCCTGGTAGTAGCCGATGTACAGCTTGTCGTCCTCGGCCCACATGTTGTGAGCGCCGGCCTCGGGGACGCGGTAGTAACCGACCTCGACGGGGCGGCGTATATCCGAAACGTCGATCACGTGGATGTATCCACGTGGACCGTTCAAACACTCTGCACAGCCGAAGATCTCGTCACCGGCGAAGACGTAATTGCCATAGCGAACCGCGTGATGCGTGTTCCCGTACGTCTCGCCATCGTTCCCGAGTTGATACTGATACTTGTACTGCGTGACCAACTGCGGGTCAGTCGGCGTGCCCCCGGCGACGCCGTTGCCGACGTCCAGGATCACCACCCCATCGTCCCAATAGCTGAGATAGGCGAGGCCATCCTCGATGTTGACGTCGTGCAACCACTTGTTCTGTTTGTCGAGACCCCAGCGGCCGACCCGACGTGGGTTCTCCGGATCGGAGATATCGATGACGTGAAGGTCGGCGGTGCCGTAATGCACCGCGTACACGTGGTCGCCCTCGATCCACACGTTGTGAACCCCGCCGGTCAGGCCATCGGTGAAGTGCGTGATCCGCGTCGGGTGTGCGGGATCGGCGATGTCGAGGAGGGTGATTCCGTTTCTCCGATTGGCAGCGTTCTCGCTCGTGACCACCGCCAGAGAGGCGTCGACGTTGATCTTGACGTCATTGACCCGGCGACCGTCGAATGCGAGCGAGTCAGTGATCACGGGCCGGCTCGGATCGGTCACATCCCAGGCGTATACGAGATTCCCCGAGTATGTGCCGGTGTAGGCGTAATCGCGGCCGTCCTGCCCTTCAAAGACCCACAGATCAGTGGTCGACTGACCCGCCGGGGCAACGCCGTGTGCGATGAGCCGGACGGCGTGTCGTGGCGCGCGGGGAGTGGCGACGAGCTCGGCGATTGCGCTGTGCGAGCCAACGCTGGCTATCACGCGGTGGAGCCCCGCTTCGTAGGCGACGAACGCACCGTCGGCGTCGACGAACGCGCGGTCGTGCGCGTGCCCGGAGCCCGGCAGCAGCGTCCACTCGGTTGGCAAGTCACCGAGATCACGGTCGCGGTCGTCGATCGCCACCGCCGACAGGTGAACGACATCACCGACGTGTACGGTCTGTGTCACGGGCTCGAACTCGAGCCCACGCACGGGGTCCTGCTCAACCCGCATCGACAGCGACGCTGTGACTTCGCCCACGCGCGCGGTCACTCGAGCCTCGCCGGAGGTCACACCGATCGCCAAACCACCGGGTGTGACGCGAAGGATCGTGGGATCGGAGGACTCCCACTCAGGTTCGACATTGTTCCGCGGGGCACCTCCTGCGGACGCTCGCGCAGTAAGGGCGGTGCGGGTGCCAACGAAAAGTGTTGGCTGCGATTCGATCTCGAGTTGGTCAACCGGAGCTGGGGTGACGTAGACGCGAATGAACCCGAAGACATCGTCGAACCCCGGCCCGTCCCTCCGAGAGCGCCTTACCCGGGCGCTTATCAGCTCCTCGCCGGGCACGATTCCCAGCACCTCGGAGGTTTCCGAGTCGTACCAAGCGCCGCTGCCGCGTGAGGTGACACGCATCATGATGTCATCGAGCGCGTTACCATCGTCGTCCACAGCATTGATCTCAATAGATGCGCGCTCGCCGACTTGGACCGTGATCGCCTCCGGCGACATCTGTAGCTCAGCCACCGCCTCCTCGGGATATGTTTGAGCATGAGCTCGGGTCGTTGCTACCGTCGATAGCCCAACGGCAACGATGAGCGCGCTCATGACTGGCGAGATCGAATAGACGGGCATGAGAAAACCTCCGCGTTGCATACCTACTTCCCTACGCTCGACGCGCCGTGGCTCGGCGGACAGTCGTCGTGGCTGGCGGCTTCCGCATCGGCGACGAGCTGCTTCAAGTTGGTCGGGATCGGGTGGCTCTTCATGAGCTTCGCCATGTACACCACGTTGTGTGCCATGTAGCGGGCCGTCTTGTTGGTGTACATGTGCTTGTCGCCGCCGGCCTCGATGTAGCTCGGTCCGGGGCCGGCATCACCGACCCAATAACAATCTGAGTTTGGTGGTACCACGCATCCCAGGTGTGACAAGTTGAACAGCGTGTTCGCGGCGGCATCGTGAGCGCCGTCCTCGTTTCCGGTTACCACCACGCCGGCGATCTTGTTGTACAGCGGAAACTGACCCGTCTCAGGATCCCCCTCGACGTATGTACCGTCGAGTCGCTCAATGACCAATTGGGCCACCGCTGAGCGCACGCCGAACCAAATCGGTGTGCCGATGATGACGATGTCTGCTGCCCGGAGCTTGGCCAAGATCCCCGGCCACTCGTCACCATCGCCCTCGTCGGAAGCAACGCCGAACGGGATGTTGTAGTCGACGATGCGGATAACCTCGGACTCGACGCCCATCGGCTTCATTAGGTCGACGACCTTGTCAATCAATGCCCGGGTGTTTGATTCGGCGGGCGACTTTTTGAGCGTGCAATTCAAGATGACTGCCTTGAGATCCATTCGATCGTCCCCGTTCAAGTTGTTTGTGGTCTACCGAGTGGCAGAGGTGCCGAAACGGTTGATGAAGAATTGAGCGTAGACCGTTGGCCATTCGGTTTCGTCGGATTGCTCGCGATGATACCCATCGGCCTCGGTCAGTGCTTGCTCGATCGATGTTCGGGTCAAGCTGGTTGCGCCGAGCACCTTCGGCAAACGACCCTCCAGGTACTCGGCGTACCACTGCGGCCAGTCAGGGTCCTCACCGTCGGTTTCGATGAACGCTTGATGGTGGTCCTTCCCGGTTTGCAAAAAGAGTTCCGCGAGTTCCGATTCGAGCATGTTCACGTCGATCTCCCTTTTGGTTCTGACAGCCATGCAAACGCCTGTTCGAGCTGTTCACGCCCGCCGGTTTCGACGATGTCCCCGTGACCCACAATTACGCGATCAAAATCCCATGCCAGGATACGTGCTAAAGAGGCACGTGCAGCGTCACGATCGGACATCCCGCGACGCATCGTCCGGCTGACACCGAGTCGATTGTAAACCCCCAGCGCGCGGGCGGCGAGTCGGGTCAATGGTGGGCGGCTGGGCGGCAAGTTGAAACAAAGATCAGTCAGGATCAGGGTTCGACTGGCCCGATGGAAGAACACGATCTCGGTCGCGATCTTGTTGCCGAGAAACGGGCTTGTTGGAGGTCAGTGATCCAGCGAGGGTCGGACTCGTCACCGACGATTCCGGAAAATGACAGGTCTTCCCGCCGCTCTGGCAGTCCTGGCGAAGCCAGCAATTCGGCGGCCGGGTAGTTCTCTTGATAGTGCTCCATGTACTTGTGGTGAAAGCGGTTAGGGGAGACCACGAAGCGCACCGGACCAATCGCGTCGAGCTGTTCACGTAGGTCGGGGGTCAGGTGCGCGACGGAATGAAGCCATAGCTCGCCGTTGCTCAACAGCACCGCGGTCATTCGCCTACCGAAGTCGAGACCGGCGATTTTCATTGAGTGTTCGGCGACCCACATCCGTTCGTGCAGGCTTCGAAAGGCGACGCTTACATGGTTCATGGTGGTGAGGTTCCTCTTGCGTTTTGTGCTCGAATGTTGTACGAAAAAGCGACCGGAGCGGATATCCCCGGTTCGCTCGCCCCCGTTGAAGAACGCTGCAGGCTACTCAAGACGACTCTTTTTCGGAGAACTACGAGATGGCAAAAGAAAAATCCAAGCGTAAGCCAAACCCGGCGTTCATGAAACCGATGAAGCCCGATGCCCACCTCGCGAAAGTTGTTGGCGCCGAGCCCAAGCCTCGGACCGAGGTGACTAAGAAACTCTGGGATTACATCAAGAAAAACAACCTTCAGAACCCGAAGAACAAGAGGAATATCGTCGCCGACGCCAATCTCAAGGCGGTTTTCGACGGCAAGGCCGAGGTCAGCATGTTCGAGATGACCAAGCTCGTAAACGGACATATGAGCGACGCCTGACAAGAGCCACACAGTAGACAATTCAGCGAGACCCGTCGGGACGCCGGCGGGTCTTTGCTTTATTGCGCTGGGCTGTCTTCCAGCGGCCACACGTTGTCCGACCGGTCGACGTCAGGGAAGTCGAGCTCCGGGTCCAGATCGATCCTAGCGATCGGTGCGCCGGAGCGTGTCGCGACGTGGGTACGAACCGCACCCTGAAGCCACACATCTACCGGCACTTCGTGTCGCTCGGTCGACCCATCCTGACGCGTAACGACGACGTCAACCGGCATCGGCACTAGACCCTCGTCGACGATCTCGATCTCAGCGCGACCCTCATCCAGAAGCCGCACTTCACCGATCGCGTGATCGAGCGTCCACGTTTCTTGATACCACGCCGACCAGAACCAATCGAGATCACGGCCGGATACGTTTTCGAACGTGCTGAAGAAGTCCCATGGGTACGGATGCCTGAACGCCCATCGATCCCAGAACGCGTGATACGCTTCCAAGAACGTTTTCTCGCCCAACATACCCCGCAGCGCGCGAAGCACCGTCGACGGCTTCTCGTATGACGCCACGCCGTACGCTCCGGGATAGTGAAAGTCCGACCACCGCAGGATCTCGCCCTCACCCTCCCGCAGCGCGAGCTCGATGTACTCTTCACGATCCTCATGGTCAGGGTCAACGCCGGGGAAGAAATCCTCACGCGCCCGGTTCTCGTTGAACGTCGTCGTTCCCTCATCGAGCCAGGCGTATCGGCGCTCGTTGTTTGACGCGATCATCGGAATCCACATGTGGGCAAGCTCGTGCGCCACCACCATGTACAACCGATCCTGCCCGCGCTCGTTGTAGTCGCCGATCAGGGTCATCATCGGGAACTCCATTCCACCGCCGATGATCCCACCGCCTTCGACCGCGGTCATGTGCGGCCACGGGTATGGGTATCCGGTGTACTCGGACAAGATGGCGATCGAGTGTTGCGAATACCGAGCAGCTTGTTTCCAGAACGGGGCACTCTCTCGGTAGAGGGCGTTAATGAGCGCGTAGTCGACGGAGCCATCACCGTCGCGATCGCCGACAGGGGTGCGCGTCGCGTCCCAGCTTGATGCGCGCGTGATGCTGGCCGAGACGTCGTGCACCGAGTCGGCGACGAAGTGCCAACGGATCGACGCGCCGGCGTCTTTCCACGTGGCCGTGCGCCCAAACTCCGCGGGTGTGACGATCGGTACGATCGCATCGCTGTCGGCGGCGGCGGCTAGCCGTTCCCGCACCGTACTGGACAGCGTCTGGTCTGGGTTCTGGAGCACTCCTGTGGATACGATCAGCCAGTCCGAGGGCGCCTGGATCTCGATGTCGTAACGCGCGAACCCAGCGTAGAACTCCGCGTTTCCGGTGAACGTGTCGAAGTGCCAACCCGCCAGATCGTCGTATACAGCCATATGCGGGTACCAGTACGCGAGGAAGTAGAAGTCGTCGCCGCTGTACCCCATGCGGTTGCCGGCCCCGGCTTGCGGAACGACGAAGCTGTACTCGAAGGCGAGCGCCACCGTACTTCCCGGGATAACCGGCGCAGGGGGATGGATGAGCATGCGCGTCCCGAACACGCGGTACCCGAGCGTGTCGTCGTTGGTCTCCGCGAGCTGGATGCCGTCGACCGAGACTCGACTGAGCTCCATGCCGCCCGTGACCTCGACCTCCTCGGAGCGAATCGCACCCTCGGCGTGGAGGTTCTGTTGGAGGTGGACCCAAAGCACCGCGAGCGTGTCGGGCGAGTTGTTGTGATAGACGATGTTGGCGGTACCGTCCAGACGATGAGAGGCGGGATCGAGTTTCGCGTCGAGATCGTACTCGGCCCACTGCTGCCAATACTTTGGCCCCGGTTCACCGCTTGCTGATCGAGTACCGTTGGCGACCGCGCGGCGGTAACCAACCGGGATCTGAAGCGGGTGAGGGAGCGGACGCTGCACGGCGGTAAGGTTGGCCTGCGTGTCGTTTGACTCCTGGCCGGCGGCCGGCCCGACGGCCCAGCTCGCCAACGCCAACCCCAGAGCGACGACGGTGATCGAAGAGCGAAATTCGTTGAGTATCATCGTCGGGACTCCTTTTCAGTATCGATGAGCCAATCTAGTCCGAGCCGTGCAAGCGCCGGTGATCAGCGCGACCGGCAGGATCTCACCTTTTACGCCGACCCTTTGCGCGCCGGGACCGCCGCCAGCCACGACACGACCATGTCGCCCATGTCGGAGGTGGCGATGCCGCTGCGGGCGTCGGCTGACGGCACCTCGCCGCTCCGAAGCAGATCGCCGACCGCGCGTTCGATCCCCTGGGCGCCGCTCGTCTCGCCGAGGTAGTCGAGCATCATCGAGATCGCTGAGATAGCCCCCAGCGGGCAGGCGACGTTTTTGCCGGTGTACTTGGGCGCCGAGCCGTGGACGGGCTCGAACATCGAGGTCTGACCGGGGTGGATGTTGCCCGACGCCGCGATCCCCATCCCGCCCTGCAGCATCGCACCCAAGTCGGTGATGATGTCGCCGAACAGGTTCGTCGTGACGATGACGTCGAACCACTCGGGATTCTTCACCATCCACATACAGCACGCGTCGACGTAGGCGTGGTCGGTCTCGATCGCGGGGAAGTCGCGGGCCACGCGTTCGTACGCTCGTGTCCACAGATCGTGGGGCCGGATCGCGTTCGCCTTGTCGACAAGCGTGACACGTGGGGGACGGTCGGAGATCCCGGCGGCCTCCCGCTCTTTGCCCCGCTTCTGCGCCAACTCAAACGCGTACCGGCACGCCCGCTCGCACCCCTTCCATGTGTAGACGCCGTTGACGAGCGCGACCTCGTCGGGCGTGTTCTTTTTGAGGTGGCCGCCGATCTGGGCGTACAACCCCTCGGTGTTCTCGCGCACGACGACGAACTCGATGTCGTCGGGGCCCTTATCCTTGAGTGGGCACAGGTGTTGGGAGTAGAGCTTGATCGGTCGGAGGTTCACGTAGAGATCGAGACCGAAGCGGAGGCCGAGGATCACCGATCGCTCGACCAGTCCCGGCTCGACGTCCGGGTGACCGATCGCGCCCAGAAGCACTGCATCGAGCCCGCGCCACTCCTCGATCACCGAGTCGGGCACGAGGTCGCCCGTCTTCAGGTAGTGCTCGCTGCTGTACGGGTACTCGACGAGCTCGGTCTCGAACCCCTCTAGCTCGGCCGTGGCCTCGAGGACTTTGATGCCCTCCGCCGCGACCTCCGGGCCGATCCCGTCGCCCTTGATCACGCCGATCTTGTATGTGGTCATCGCAGGTTTATCCTTATTTCAGTTCGCATTGACCTCGCCAACTTACTACCGATCTGGATCGAGCAGCGCCAGCAAATCGAGCGGTTCCTCGAGTAGTGTTTTGGCACCGTGGGCTAACAGCTCATCGCGGTCGCGGAAGCCCCAAAGCGCACCCACCGGGTACATGCCGGCGGCGACGGCGGTTTGCATGTCGGTCATTGTGTCGCCCAAGTAAAGGCACGCCGAAGGCTCGATGCCCAAATCGCTGGCGATCTCGAGAACGGCGGTCGGGTCGGGTTTGAGCGGGACGCCATCGGTGCCACCGACGACCGCCGCGAAATGCCATCGGTCGAACATCCGCTCGACCATCCAGCGGGTTGCCGGCTCGGGTTTGTTGCTCACCACCGCCATCGGTATCTGACGCTCGGTCAGCCGGTCGAGCAGTTCGGGGATCCCCGGGTAGGCGGTCGTACGGTCCAGCATGTGCTCGGTGTAGTAGCGCTTGAGATCGTCGAGCACCGGACCGACCAGGTCGAGCCGATCCGTTGGAAGCGCGCGCTCGACCAACCGTTCGACTCCTTCACCGACGAGTGTACGGTACGCGTGGGGCTCGAGCGTCGGGAGATCATGCACCGCCAACGCACGGTTCATCGCTTCGGCGATGTCGCTGAGCGTATCGGCCAGCGTGCCATCGAGATCGAAGATCACGGCTCGAAAACGCACGTCACCTCAGCAGTAGTGCGGTCGCGCCGACAATGAGCACGCCAAACCCGACCGCGGTCTTGGCGGCTGCTGCGAACGCTCGCCCGATGAGCGCGCCAAAGGCCGCTCGACCGGCCGTCTTCATGTGTCTGGTTTCCCACCAAGTGACTGCCGCTGCGCCCCCGAACGTCCCCAAAAGCCCTCCGAGCAAGGGTCCTACCAGCGGGACAGGTATTGGCAAACCGATCAACACGCCTAGGGTCCCTCCGACGATCGCGCCCCAAAACGCCTTGCGCGACGCGCCGAACTGTTGGCTGGCGCGGCGCACAATCAAGAACTCAGCTACCTCGGCAAGTCCGGCCAACACGATTAGGACGCCCCACACCCACCACGCAACCTCTCCGACCCAAGCTCCGATGCCGAGAATCGCTAGCATGACCCAGGTACCCGGGAAGCCGAGCGGAATCAAGAACAGACACGCGACCATGATGAGAATCGCCCCGGTGGCGAGGAGTGGCTGGGTCATGGTGGCGAAGTCTACTACCCCCTCGATGACGCTTCATGTGGTAGATTCCCAAAACACAGTTAGAGACAGGTCTGGACGACCCGAGACGGAGGTCGGTTTGATGAGCCGGAAACTAGTAACCGAGACGATCGGCACGTTCTTTCTTGTTTTCACCATCGGCTTGACGGTGATCGGGGAAACGCCGTTTGCGCCGTTGGCGATCGGGTCGGTCCTGATGGTGATGGTGTACATGGGTGGGCACGTGTCTGGGGGCCACTACAATCCCGCAGTCTCGCTCGGGGTGTGGATGCGTGGCAGGCTGGACGGACGGGAGCTCGTCCCGTACTGGATTGCGCAGTTTCTGGGTGCGTTTTTGGCCGCTGGCAGCGTGTACGCAATAACGGGGCAGTCGTTCGCACTGGAATCTTCGGCCAGTCACTCCGTAGGTGCGGTGTTGATGGTAGAGTTCATGTTCACGTTCGCGTTGGTGCTGGTGGTGCTCCAGACGGCGACCGCGATCGACACCGAGGGGAACTCGTTCTACGGCCTTGCGATCGGGTTTACACTAGCGGTGGCCGCGTTCGCGGGCGGACCGATCTCCGGCGGGGCGTTCAACCCTGCGGTTGGCTTTGGACCGACGGTGTTTGATTTGCTCACCGGTGGCAATTCGCTCGCGTACGTCTGGTTTTATTTGGTCGGGCCGCTGGCTGGCGGAGCGTTGGCGGCGCTCGTCTTTCGAATCCAGAGTCCAGGCGACATCTAACCGGGGGTAGCGACAAGAAAACGGCCGCCGGACAACAGTCGGCGGCCGCTAAAATTGGCTCCCCGGGCCGGACTCGAACCAGCGACATGGTGGTTAACAGCCACCCGCTCTACCAACTGAGCTACCGGGGAGTGCGACCGGCTACGATGTCGCCGATCGACAACTCAAATTATTCCGACTTCTCAGCCTGGGCAACCGGACGCAGCGCGGCGACGACGCGAATGGGGTTTGAATAAACCCAATCGATTTCGCGGATGAGCCCCCGTCCGTGAATCCCCAGATATGGTGCCAAATGTCGCGGCTCGATCGTGACCTCGACGCGATACGTGCCCGGCTTCAAGACCGGTGCCTCGACTCGGTCGGTCGATTCCACCACCAACTCTCGCTCGCCGGTTGAGTCGATGCGCAGCAACCGCACCGCGATCCTACCGGCGGTCCGATTCTCGAGCCCCACTACGGTTGGTGGCACGACGACGATCCGCAGGCTGTCTCTGAAGCCGACCGTCGAACCCATTTCTGACACCCCGTGCGGACCTTCGAGTCGAAAATCGAAATCGGCCGGGGTTCCCCACGCCTCGACGACAACGAAAAAGTGGCCCGCCCGGATCGCATCTTCGATCGCAGCCGCACGTTCGGCAACAGTTCGTGCACCGGCGGCGATGAAGATGACGTTTGTCACCCACGGTATCATCCGCTCATACGAGTCACCACGGCCGCCATCGGAGAAGCTCCACGGAATGGAGTTCTCGTGGGCGTCGGAGGCACCGAATCCAAACACGATGCGATTGGCGAGCAGTTGATCCCACTTCTCGAGCGCGACCTCGTTGGAGCGAAAAATCGCCAGGTACGCGAGATCGGGATGGGCGGGTGTTTGACGCAAGAGAAACGGCATCAGCTGGAGAAACGCGCCCAACCGCGACAATCCCTGCGCACGTCGATGTTTGGGCGCGAAGGTGGCATGTGGATTGACAACCTCGATCGCGTCTGGCCCGGCGGCTTCGATTTGCGAGAGAGGAACGTCCTCGGTGTGCGATAAGAGGACGACAGCGCCGTAGTTGCGGAAGTCGTCGGCGGCCGCGAAACCGCGAGCGTCGTAGAACGAACGGCGTTCCTCACGAGTGCCGGTCGGTAGCGAGTCAAATCCTATCGGCATGAGTGCGTTTTCGGCGCCAGCATACAGCAGCGTGCCGCACGACAATTGGCCCGCGATGACGCGCCCGTTGACGAGCACCGGTTGATCGTCGGCAGTCAGGGACAGTGCTTCGGCGACCGAATCGGCACGCACGAGATAGCGATCGTGCTCGGTCAGAAACGCCGCGTCGATCTTTGACTGGCAGAGCGCGGCTCGGAATCGATTCAGGCACGGCTCGTTTGGCTGCTCGGCAGCGTCTTGGGGGTTCTTGTCACAGGCGTCGTGTGAGAACACCGAGTGGACGTGCAGAATGGCTCGAACCGGCGTCCACTCACGTCGCGCGCCGAACTCGGCCGCGCCGGGCAGTGAGTCGGGCCAGACCGGGGCACCGTCGTGGCCGCCTGTCGCTGGTTTGCAAGCGCCGATCGCCAGCAGAACGAGGATCACGCGACAGTGATGGGTGGGCAGCGACATGTCTCTAAAGTAGATAACTTCTCGTTTCTTAACACGGAACCGATCATCGAGGGAATGGAGGTGCGCGTGGCGGATTGGGCGTTGATCCTGGGATCGTCGAGTGGTTTCGGCGAGGCGGCCGCACGCGCTTTCGCCACCGCGGGCTATAACATATTTGGCATCCACCTTGATCGAAAGTCGACACTTCCGCATGTCGAGGAAGTTCTCGGACAACTTCGGGCGACGGGTCGAGATGTCGAGTTCTTCAACATCAATGCCGCACAGTCCGCAAAACGAGACGACGTCATCCAGCACATCGAACAACGCCTCGAGGCGTCTGGCGAGAAGGTGCGCGTTCTGATGCACTCGCTCGCGTTCGGCACGCTCAAGCCTTTCATCGGGCCCAACGGCAAGGGGGGTCTCAACCAGAAGGAACTCGAGATGACCCTCGACGTGATGGCGAACTCGTTGCTGTACTGGGTTCAGGGGCTCGTAGATCGAGGTCTGATGGGTGAAGGCGGGCGGGTGTTCTCTATGACATCCACCGGCGACACCCATGCCTGGTCCTCGTATGGCGCGGTGTCGGCTGCCAAGGCCGCACTCGAAGCACATACCCGGCAGCTGGCGCTCGAGCTGGCGACGGCCGGCATCACGGTGAATGCGATCCGAGCCGGGGTCACCGACACTCCGGCTTTGAGGAAGATCCCGGGCAGCGAAGAGATGGTAGTGTCGGCTGCCCAACGGAATCCTCACAAGCGGTTGACGACCCCCGAGGACGTAGCCCAGGCGCTGGTCGCTCTGGCGCGACCAGAGACGTACTGGATTACCGGCAACGTGATCGGCGTGGATGGTGGGGAAGAGATCGCGGGGTAAGGTCGATTGACGTGCCACACGTTGTCCTTCAAACGAGCTCGCCACTACACGAGCTAATCGATGAGCTCGAGCCGTTCGTCGTTCGTGAGGCGGATACTGTTTGGCGGCTCCGCGATGCCTATCTGAGTAGGGGCGGCCAACACGCGCTGGCCGAATGTCTGGTGGTCATCTCAGGACGGCCGCGCAGATTCTTTCTTCACCTCGCGCAACGCGCGCATGACGGCGCGGTCGTTATCCGGCCGTATGCATCCCCACCGATCGATCCGTTGCCTTCGGTCAAGCGCATGATCGCCCTGCTCGCAGAGGCCATGGAGCGTGCACACCCTGACGTGGAGATCGCTCACTCGACAATTCGCGAGGCATTCTCAGATCGGTATCGGTACCAGCCGGATCCACAGCGAACCGGCTGGGATCCCCTGCTCCCGCTTGACGCCCTGGGCGGCCGGGTTGATTGGGAGGCGGTCTATGGTCGTCAGGGTGAGATCGAGATCGAGATCGGTTCTGGGAAAGGCAGCTTTCTGATCGCCGCTGCCGCTCACCGACCGGAAGCCAATTTTCTGTCGATCGAGCGGGCCCGGTCGTACGTCGAGCACCTGCGCGACCGGGTCACTCGCCATGATCTCAGAAACGTGCGCATCGTGCGCGCTGAAGCCGGGCCCTTTCTTGCCGAGCGAGTCGTCCCCGGCTCGGTGCGGGGATTTCATATCTATTTCCCCGACCCATGGCCAAAGAAGCGACATCGAAAGCGACGGCTGATTACCCCGGACTTTGTGGCCGCAGCGGCTCAAGCTGTCGAGCTCGGTGGCGAGATTCGTTTTGTCACCGATCATGCGAAGTACTTCTCGGCTGCGACGGCAACGTTCGAGGCTAATTCTGACCTCGCGGCTGCATCCGTGCTGGAAGCCGAAATGAGCGATCTCACCAATTACGAACGGAAATACCGCGCCGAGGGAAGGACGATCTACCGTGCGCGATACCGGCGGGTTACCGCAACGTGATCCTAGTCACCGGCGCCACCGGTTTCGTCGGTGCTGAGATCCTGAGCCGGGCGAGTGCTCGTGGATGGCGGGTGAGAGGCTTTTCACGGCGGCCAGAGCGGGCCGTGGAGTTGGGGCGGTTGCCGCACGTCGAGCTCTTTCGCGGCGACGTCGGTGACCCCGACGACCTCGACGAGGCGTTGGAAGGCGTCAAGGCGGTGATTCATTTGGTGGGGATCATCGTCGCGACGCGCGACCAGTCGTTCGAGCGGGCCCACGTTGTGGGAACCAAGATGTTGCTGGAGGCGACCGCGCGCGCTGGGGTGCGCCGGTACGTCCACATGAGCGCGTTGGGTGTGGAAGGGGGGCGCGGTCTGTCTGAGTACTACCGGACCAAGTGGGTTGCTGAAGAAGCGGTGCGAGCGAGCGACATCGAGACAACGGTATTCCGCCCATCGATCATCTTTGGGCCGGGCGACGACTTCGTGAATCAACTAGCACGGGTGATTCGTTTGAGCCCAGTGGTGCCGCTTCCCGGCGGCGGCACCACTCGTTTCCAACCGATCTGGGTGGGCGATGTAGCGGAATGTTTTCTGCAGGCGGCCTGTATGGGGAGCACGCCAGAAAGAATCTATGAGGTTGGAGGTCCGCAAATCGTGTCACTACGAGAGATCGTGATCCAGCTGGCGGATGCTATGGGCCGGCGGCGGAAAACGGTGGCCGTCCCGATCGGACCTCTTCGGGTGGGTGCGGCGATCGCAGAGCGGGTCCTCCCGCGGTCGCCCCTGACACGCGACCAGTTAGCGATGTTGGCCCGCGACAACACTGCTGAGCCAGAGTCCGTGGCAAGACTCTTGCACGACTTTGAGATCGAACATGCCGGGCTGAGGGACAAGATGCCCGGCTGGCTCATAGCTCGGAGTGCGAGATGAATCGCCAAGTGGTCTGCAACTTCGCCATCCTGTCACCCGATCAGCGCGGTCGCTATCACGCGTTGCGCGATAAGCTCCGTCGGTCGCATCACGAGATGGCCGAACTCGACAACGGCTACAGCTTTGCTTTCCCCAGACATTTATTGGTCGACCTCGCCGAGTTCACCTCGCTCGAGGGGCTTTGTTGCCCGTTCGTGTCGTTTGCGATCGATGTCCCGGCCCGGGAAAACTGCGTGTGGCTCCATCTTGTGGGCCCCGATGGGGCCAAGACAGTGATCGAGGCCGAGCTCTTCGCCGCAGGGTAGAACCGCCGGTTCGCCAACCTCGGTTGGCGCCTTCATATTTACAGATCATGGTGCTCGATCGGCGTCTCAGAATCGCCGTACTGGCGATCGTGCTCGGTACGTTCAGGGCCGGCGTCGCGGAGGGTCAATTGGCCGGCGCGGCGGGCAGCTCGGGCGGGATCGCTGAAGTCGGTTCACCACTCCTCACTGCCACCGAGCTCGAACGGCACGTGACCTATCTGGCCGCCGACGCGCTGGCTGGGCGGCGGGCTGGCACCGCGGGGGCCGAACGAGCCGCGCGCTACGTGGTTGCCGCCTTCCAGTCATCGGGTCTCGAGCCGCCGTCGAGCTACCCGACCTATCTGCAGATGTTCGAGTTTCCGGTTGGCGTCGAGTTGGGCAGCGACAACCGACTCGTTCTCCAACACGGCGATCTCAGGGCGATGGTGTTCGACCCGGGACGCGATTTTTTGCCGTTGGCGGGCTCAGTCGCCGATCGCGTCGTCCAACCGGTGGTGTTCGCCGGGTACGGCATCAGCGCCCCCGACCTCGGCTACGACGACTATGCCGATCTGGATGTGAGCGGCAAGATCGTCCTGGTGTTGCGATTCAGTCCCGAAGGCGACGACCCCGGCAGCCGCTTCGGGCGTTTTCTCTCAGAGCGATACAAGGCACTGATCGCGCGCGAGCGGGGCGCCCGCGCGATTCTGTTTGTGAGCGGGCCGGCGACCGAAGAGATCGACCGTCTGATCCCATTCAGGATCGACGAGAAGCCTCAGGGGATGGGTATCGTGGCGATGTCGGTCACGCAGGGGGTAGGCCGCCGGATCGTGGCCGTCGGTGGAGGCGACTTGGCCGAATGGCAGCACGCGATTGACGAATCTCGGCAGCCGCATAGCCGGTTGATAACGAACGCAGTGCTCAACCTGCGTGCAGATCTGAAGCCGCGGACACGAAGAACCCACAACGTGATCGGGGTGGTTCCGGGACTTGATCCGAAGTTGGCGCACGAAGCGGTCGTGATCGGCGCCCACTACGACGGTCTCGGGATCGGTGGCGCCGGATCGCTGGACCCGGTTCCGGGCGAGATCCACAATGGGGCAGATGACAACGCGAGCGGTGTCGCGGCGCTGCTCGAGCTGGCTCAGTTCTTCGCCTACCCGACTAACCGGCCACCACGATCGCTCGTGTTCATTGCGTTTGGCGCCGAAGAGGAAGGCATGCTTGGCTCGGCGAACTACGTCGCACGACCGGTGGTTCCGCTGGAAAACTCGGTAGCTATGATAAACCTCGACATGATCGGTCGGTTGGAAGACGAGCTCATCGTCTACGGCGTCGGGTCATCGGCTGAGTGGCTCAAACTGATTGAGCAAGCGAACGCGAACGTCGGACTGAACCTCAAGCTCATGTCCGAAGGGTATGGGCCCTCGGACCACGCGGCCTTCTATCTCCGACAGGTCCCTGTCCTGGCGATGTTCACCGGCGTCCACGATGACTACCACCGTGCGAGCGACGACGTCGAGCGGTTGAATATGGACGGCATCCACCACATCTCAGCGTTTGGTCTCCAGTTGATCCGAGACCTTGCCGAGGGTTCCGACCGACCAGTTTTCGACCCGCGTGAGTTTGAACCGCAGCAGATCACTCCGGCGGTTGATGTACCGGTAGTGGTGCGGTTGGGGGCGGTCCCCTCACCCGGCGGCCCGACCCAGCCGGTTATCGTCGACCACGTGTTGGAGGGATCAGCCGCCGACCTAGCAGGGGTGCAATCCGGAGACCGGATCGTCAGACTCGGGCAGCGGTCGATCGCTTCCGTGTATGATTACGTCGTGGCGTTACGCGAGCTGTCATCGACGGGCGAGCACAGCATGATCGTCGAGCGGGACGGCGAGCGGCTGAGGATTGTCGTCGACCCCTTGGCGGGTCGACAGTGATCGCTCGCCTCCTCGTCGTGTTCACGGCTGGCGCGCTCACGGCTTGCGCGATCACTCGGGGGCCGGACGTCTCGGGTGAAGCTCGCGGGTCCACCAAGGCTGCCATCGCCGAGGTCCTGAGCGCGCAGGTCGAGGCGTGGAACCGCGGCGACCTGGAAACGTTTATGGATGGCTACTGGAACAGCTCCGACCTCGTGTTTACCTCCGGTGGGCGTGTTCAGCGTGGATGGCAGACCACTCTCGATCGGTACCGTGCCGCGTATGGCGAGCGAACGGATACGATGGGGCGGTTGACGTTCAATGATCTCGAGGTCCATGAGCTGGAGCGCGAGAGCGCGTGGGCGCTCGGGCGCTGGCGGCTGGACACCGACGCTGGGCCGCGTGGCGGGATCTTCTCGCTTGTTTTTCGTCGCATCGATGGTCATTGGCTGATCGTCCACGATCACACCACCGAGTCGACCCCAGAGTCGTAGCCCGCGGCACCCTTGAGACTCGGCGTCATCGGCTACTCATCGGCTAGATGAGAATCATTCTCAAAACTTGACTAAAATACTCCGGAATGGTACTCTGGCCACATGAGGTTTACGACCCAGGCGGAATACGGACTGATCTGTAGCCTCCACATGGCTCGATTCGGGACGGAAGGGCCGGTGGCGGCACGGGAGATGGCTGAGCTCGAGAACCTACCGGCTGACTACACGGAGAAGATCCTACGCCGGCTCAGACAGGCTGGGCTGGTGACAGCTGTTCGTGGGGTCACCGGGGGGTTTCAGCTGGCGCGCGACCCAAGCGAGATCACCGTCAAGGACGTGATCGACGCCACAGAAGGGCAAACGTTCGAGATCAACTGCAGGATGCACCCGGTCGGTCCCGATCGGTGCGGCGAAACCCATGTCTGCTCGATCCGCCCGGTGTGGTATGCGCTCAGGGAACGCATCGACGATCTGCTCTCCGACATCCGGTTGAGCGACCTGATCGAAGAGAACGAAGCTGGAGTCCAGGCACTGATTGACGTTGCTTGGGGACCCGACGAGCCGGAGGGGGCGACGGCGGGCGTATAGACACGATTCCAACCATCGGAACCGATAAAATCTGAGTCGAGGGATAGTGATGACGGAAAAGAAAGAGCTACTGGTAGTCGAGGATCTCCACGCCGCGGTGGAAGGCGAAGAGATTCTGCGCGGCGTCAATCTCACCATTCGCGAGGGCGAGCTGCACGCGCTGATGGGTCCCAACGGGTCTGGCAAGTCGACCCTGGCCAAAGTTGTCGCCGGCCACCCCGCGTACGCCGTCACCCGCGGCTCGATTCGCTACGGCGGTGAGAATCTGCTCGAGATGGGAGTCGATGCGCGAGCGCGAAAGGGGTTGTTCCTGGCGTTTCAGTACCCGAGCGAGATCCCAGGGGTCACAATCGCTCAATTCCTGCGCCATGCGAAGTCGGCGCAGACGGGCGAGGACATCTCGGTGCTCGACTTCTACGATGATCTCAAAGACGCCATGAACAAGCTCGACGTTGACGAGAAGTTCGCCGAGCGATTCGTCAACGCCGGTTTCTCGGGAGGCGAGAAGAAGCGCAATGAGATTCTACAGATGGCGATGCTGAAGCCAGACTTTGCGCTGCTGGACGAAACTGATTCAGGACTCGACATCGATGCGCTCAAGATCGTCGCCGACGGCGTGAACACGCTGCATCGCGAGCGGGAGCGTCTCGGGGTTCTGATCATCACCCATTACCAACGGATCCTCAATTACATCCAACCCGATTTCGTTCACGTCATGGTCGAAGGCAGGATCGTCCGTTCCGGAGATCGAGAGCTCGCCATCGAGCTCGAGGCGGAAGGCTACGAATCCACGCGCGGTCAGCTGACCGCAACCGGCAGCTAAGGAGGGCACTCGATGCCGCAAGACCAAAACGTCACAGCGCTCAACCTCGACGACTATAAGTACGGCTTTAAGGACCCCGATTCCTACGTTTTTAAGAGCGAGAAGGGGCTGTCGAAGCAAATCGTGGAGCAGATCTCGGAGATGAAGGAGGAGCCGGATTGGATGCTGAAGTTCCGGCTCAGGGGGCTCGAGATCTATGAGTCGAAGCCCGTACCGCAGTGGGGCGCCGATCTGTCGGGGCTCGACATGGACAACATCTACTTCTACGTGAAGCCGTCCGAGGGCGAGGGGCGAACGTGGGACGAAGTGCCGGAGGACATCAAGCGCACGTTCGACCGGCTCGGGATCCCGGAGGCCGAGCAGAAGTCCTTGTCCGGCGTGGGCGCGCAGTACGAGAGCGAGATGGTGTACCATCGGATCAAAGACGAACTCGTTGCGCAGGGCGTGATCTTTGATTCGATCGAGGACGGTCTCAAGAACCACCCCGATCTATTCAAGCGTTACTTCGCGACGGTGATCCCGCCGCACGATAATAAGTACGCGGCGCTCAACTCGGCGGTTTGGTCGGGGGGCTCGTTCATCTACGTGCCACCGGGTGTAGAAGTCGACATCCCGTTGCAGGCGTACTTCCGGGTCAACTCGGAAAACATGGGTCAGTTCGAACGGACGCTGATCATCGCTGACGAGGGTGCCAAGCTGCACTACATCGAGGGGTGCACCGCGCCGACGTACTCGACCGACTCGTTCCACAGCGGAGTCATCGAAATCATCGTGAACCGGGGCGCCAGCGTTCGCTACACGACGATTCAGAACTGGTCCAATAACATGTACAACCTGGTTACCCAGCGGGCGCGGGTCGAAGAGGATGCCCGGATGGCCTGGCTGGATGGCAACCTCGGTTCCAAGATCACGATGAAGTATCCGTCGTGCTACCTGATGGGACGCGGGGCTTCAGGCGAGATCATGTCGATTGCTTACGCAGGGCCCGGTCAGCACCAGGACGCCGGCGGCAAGATGATCCACGCCGCGCCCCATACGACAAGTGAGATCATTTCGAAGTCGATCTCCAAGGGCGGTGGCCGGTCATCTTATCGCGGTCTCGTCCAGGTCCAGAAAGGCGCTCACAACGCGTCGAGCAATGTGGAATGTGATGCACTGCTGTTGGACCAAGAGGCCCGAACCGACACCTACCCGTACATCGAGATCGACGAGAACGACGCCTCGATCGGTCACGAGGCGACCGTCACCAAGATCGGGGACGAGCAGCTGTTCTACCTGATGCAGCGTGGGCTCGCCGAGGACGAAGCGCGGACGATGGTGGTGCGGGGCTTCATCGAGCCGATCTCGAAGCATCTTCCGCTCGAGTACGCGGTCGAGCTCAACCGACTTGTGGAGCTCGAGATGGAGGGGTCGGTCGGGTAGCCAGCCGGGCGGCGCTAGACATCAAAACCAGGTTGACGGGGACAAGCGAGCCATGCCGAGGTACGTAATCGAACGAAACATTGAGGGGGCAGTGCAGACATGAGCGAATCAGCGACCACCACGGATATCGGGACCGCGCCCACGGTGCGTGGGGAGATCGGACCCGAGACCGTGACCGCGATCGTGACCGCCCGAAACGAGCCCGACTGGATGGCCACACGCCGTCAACACGCGTGGCAGGTCTATCGTGAGATGCCGATGCCGACCACCAAGGACGAAGCGTGGCGGTACACGGACCTGTCCAAGATCGACTGGCAGGAGTTGGCAATGCGGGAGCCGTCACCACCGTCGCGAGTCAGCAGCCGTGACCAGATTCCTGCCGAGATCCGGGCCGCACTTCACCTGGACGACCCTTCATCAGCGTTGTCGGTCGAGCACAACTCGACCTCCATCTACGATGAGGTCGAAGAGGAGTTGACTCGTCAAGGCGTAATATTCGTCGATCTCGCAGAAGCGATCGCGAATCATCCCGAGCTAGTTCAGAAGTACTTCATGACGAGCGCGGTTACGCCCGAATTCGGCAAGCTGGCGGCGCTCCACGGTGCTTTCGTGTCGGGTGGCCGAGTGATTTACGTCCCGGCCGGCGTCGAGATTGAGTTGCCGATCAATACTTTCCGCTGGCTCGATATCGAGCAGACAGCGGTGTTTCCGCACACGCTCGTGATTGCCGGTCCGCAGAGCAAGGTGACGTACGTCGAGGAGTGTGCTTCTCCGGCCCGCGTCCAGGACGGGTTGGCGATGAACTGTGGTGTCACTGAGATCATCGCCGAGGAGGGTGCCAACGTTCGGTACGCGATCGTTCAGCAGTGGGGGCGCCACGTCTTCCACTATCAGGCGGTCCGGGTCTTTGCCCATAAGGACGCCCAGATCCAGACACTGCTAGTGACTCTGGGTGGTGGCGTTGCACGCTCGGATGTCGAGACCGATCTCCAGGCGGAGGGCGCCCACTCGGAGATGCTGGGGATCTACCTTGCTGACTCCAACCAGCACTTCGACCACTATACGTACCAGCTCCACCAGGCGCCGCACGCTGGCTCGGACCTACTCTACAAGGGCGCGTTGAAAGACCGATCACGATCGGTGTTTAGGGGCATGATCCGGGTCCTGCCGGGGGCTCAGGGGACGGATGCGTATCAAACCAATCGGAACTTGATCCTGTCGGAAGACGCACACGCTGACTCCTTGCCAAATCTCGAGATCGAGGCCGACGACGTGCGCTGTTCACACGGCGCTACCATCGGTCAGCAGGATGAGCAACAGATCTTCTACCTGATGAGCCGCGGGCTCAGCCGCGACCAGGCGGAGAAGCTCATCGTGTACGGGTTCTTCGAAGAAGTATTGGCGCGCGTGCCGGTCGAGTGGCTTCACAAGCGGGTGATGCGCGTGATCGAGCGCAAACTCGGGTAGGAGTTCGCGGATGGCCGAGTTCGTGAAGATCGCCGCCGCGGACGAGATCCCTGCGGGTGAGATGCAGGGCTACGAGGTCAATGGCGTCAAAGTCGGGCTCGCCAACGTCGACGGTGAGTTTCACGCGTTTCACGATTGTTGCACTCACCAGCAGTACACGTTGACGGACAGTTTCTTGATGGGTGAACGACTCACCTGCGACTGGCACGGTGCATCATTCGATATCAGGACCGGTGAAGTGCTTGCTCTACCGGCGACCAAGCGCCTGCCAAAATTCGACGTGGAAGTGAGGGAGGGTGAGGTCTGGGTGGCTGTTCCGGCCGCCGCCGCGATCGATCTACCACCCGAATAGTGTGAACCCCTCGGAAACCGCCAGCCGGACACATCACCCACCGCTCCCAGGCCAGCCCGAGTCACCGCTCAACATGGCCGTGGTACGGGCCGAGTTCCCGATCCTCGACCAACAGATCCACGGGCACCGGCTCGTGTATCTCGACAGCGCTGCATCCTCGCAGCGTCCAGCGGTGGTCATCCGCACGATCGCCGAGTACTACGCCAAGGACCACGCCAACGTGCATCGAGGCGCTTACGAGCTGTCGATTCGCGCCACCCGGCGGTACGAAGCCGCACGGGGCAAGGTGGCTCGCTTCCTGGGCGCCGGACGCGCCGACGAGGTCGTGTTCACGCGATCCACGACCGAATCGATCAACCTCGTCAGTATGGCGTGGGGCAGGGCTAACCTGGGGCCGGACGATGTCGTCGTGTTAAGCGAAATGGAGCACCACTCCAACCTGGTACCGTGGCAAATGGTGTGCGAGATGACGGGTGCCGAAATCAAGGCGATTCGGGTAACCGACGATCAGTGCTTGGATCTCGATCACTTGGACACGCTCCTCAGCGAAGGCACCGTGCGGCTCGTCGCGACCGGTCACGTGTCGAACGCGGTCGGAACGATTCATCCAGTGGAAGAGATCGCACGTCGAGCGCACGGAGTGGGCGCGTTATACCTAATCGATGGTGCTCAGGCCGCTCCCCAGCTGCCGATTGATGTGCGCGCGATCGATTGTGATTTCTATACCTTCAGCGGTCACAAGGCATGCGGTCCGACGGGGATCGGAGCGTTGTGGGCGCGGCGCGAGCTGCTCGAGACGATGCCTCCCTATCAGGGAGGTGGCGAAATGATCGAAGAGGTCAGGATCGAGCGCTCCACGTACGCGGCGGTGCCGCACAAGTTCGAAGCCGGCACGCCGAACATCGCCGGCGCGATCGGGTTGGGAGCAGCGGTTGATTTCCTGCAATCGATCGGGCTCGAGACGATTCACGCCCACGAGAAGCGGATCGCGCGGCTCGTGCTTGAAAGGCTGGCCGATGAGTTCAAGGCGATCACGCTGTACGGACCTGCGCCCGAGGTTGCGCGTGGCGGCGTAGTGTCGTTCACGCTGGCCGATATCCACCCCCACGATTTGGCGACGATCCTGGATCACGAGGGGGTCGCGATCCGGGCCGGGCATCACTGTTGCCAGCCGCTCATGCGCAGGCTCGGTGTCGCGGCGACCGCGCGGGCGTCGTTCTATCTGTACAACGCGGAGGATGACCTGGAGGTGTTGGTGCACGGGTTGCACCGCGCGCAGGAGCTTTTCGGAGTCTAATCCCCATATGCTCGAATCGATCTTCCGCGAGATCATCCTCGAACACTACCGCAAGCCACGCAACAAGAACGCCCTGGAAAACCCAACGGTTACCGTATCCATGCGCAACCCGATGTGCGGTGACGAAATCGATCTCATGTTGGCGATCGAGGATGATCAGATTCGTGCCGTCGGTTTTACCGGTCAGGGGTGTTCGATCAGCCAGGCATCGGTGTCAATGATGACCCAAGGCGTCAGCGGTCGCTCGGTCGACGAGGCGCTCGATCTCGAGAAGCGGTTTGTGGCTTTGATGCGCGACGAGGAGGGGGCCAGCGATGACCGGAAGCTGGGAGATCTGCGGGCGCTCCAGGGGGTGGCCAAGCTGCCGGTTCGAATCAAGTGCGCGCTGCTTGGCTGGAACGCGCTGGACGAGGCGATCAAGGCGCACAGGAAGTCACCCACCGGGGCGATGGGCGAGAAGCTCGAGTTCGAGGATCTGACCCAGCTCCCGGCGGGGTTTGACCCAACGACGCACAGAGAGGACCTGCCCTAGTTTTCCGCGTTGCTGGTCGGCCGAGTGATCCACGATGTGGCCGGCGCTTCACTTCGTCGAGCCTCCCCGTCCTGGTCCAAATCGAAAGTGCGAAACCCTTCGGCCCAGCTCCATTGGGGTTCTCCCCAGTGCGCGTCCGCTTGGTTCAGCGCAGCTTCGTAGTGCGTGAGCGAATCGCTGGCGATCCGCATGATGGCTTGCCTGAGCCGTTCGGTTGCCGCCGGGTTGAACAACGAGTCCCACTCGAACTCGGGTTGGTCCACGGGCTGGCTGAGCGCCAGGTAGTAGTTCAACGTGTACTCGTACTCGAAGCCACGTCCGGAGACAGCCAACGACGTGACGCGCGGATCGAATCGGCCGAATCGGATGTACTCGTCGGGCAAGTTCAGGTTGCCGGTGCCAACCCGCACCGGACTGCAGCTGTATACGGCGGTCTCTATGTCGTTCACTCTGAACGCACCGATCACGTCAC
>Ga0255057_10000268_pt1 | contig 29226 bp, 24 predicted proteins | sample Cases_109_6_MG_FD_189022 | JGI IMG/M metagenome (GOLD analysis project Ga0255057, IMG submission 189022) | Seawater microbial communities from Amundsen Gulf, Northwest Territories, Canada - Cases_109_6 | ecosystem: Environmental > Aquatic > Marine > Gulf | place: Canada: Northwest Territories... | reverse complement strand
CGTCCCGTCGATCACCCGGAGCCCCCCGATCACCAGCACCGAGGCGATGGCCACCACGCGGAGAAAGGCAATGATCGGGAAGTACCACGAGATCGCCCGGGCTGCGGCCATGTTGGCCTCGTAGTAATCCTCGTTCACCCGTCCGAACGCCGACGCCTGGGTTCCCTCCTGGGTGAACGCCTGAACGACCCGGACTCCGGCAATCCCCTCCTGGAGCCCGGCCAGGACCGCACCAACGCGCTCACGCACCTGCCCGTATGCCCGTGACGCGTACCGCTGGAAGATCACCGTGGCGACGATCAGCACGCCGATGATCACATAGACCGCCACCGCCATCTGCCAGTCGAGGAACAGCATGGCGACGGCGACTCCAACCACGGTGAGGCCATTGGTCAGGGCCATCACCGCGCCGTCGCCGGCGAATTCCTGCAACGACTCGATATCCGATGTCATCCGGGCGACGAGCACGCCGCTCTTCGACTTCGCATAGAAACCCATGTCCATTCGGATGAGGTGGGAGAACACGATCTGGCGCAGACGGAGGAGATAGCGCTCTCCCACCCAGGAAATCCCGTACCGCGAGATCACCGACAATACGTATTGGAGGAGCAGCAGCCCGATATAGATCAGCGCGGCGACCGTGACCGCACGCTTGTTACCGTCCGAGATGCCCTGGTCGATTCCGACGCGTACCGCAAGCGGGCCTGCCAGCCTCGCCAGCGTGGCAAGGCCGGCAACGACAAAGGCGCCGATCGCCGGCACCCACAGCGGCCGGCCCAGCCGGGCGGCTCGCGCCAGCAGCGCCCCGCGGTCCTCGATGTCGTAGTCACCGGCGTGTTGGACGTATCTCATGTCGAGCCCGGCAGGTTTCCTCCCCCGGCGGGGGAGTTGGCAGCGGCGTCAGCCGCCGGCTGAGGAGGCTCTTCCGGGCCTCCTCCTGCCGGGTGCAGGGATGCCTGCATGCCGCTTTGCGCAGCCTCGTCCGAAGCGAGCACCGTGGCATACCGCGGCACACCCTCCAGCAGCTCCTGGTGGGTACCGACCGCTACGACCACCCCGTCCTCGAGGAAGGCGACCAGGTCGGCGAGGGCCAGGGTCGATACCCGGTGGGCGATGATGATCGTGGTGCGGTCTTGCATCACACGGCGTAGCGCAGTCTGGATGTCGGCCTCCACAACGGCGTCTACCGACGAGGTCGCGTCGTCGAGGATGAGCACCCTCGGGTCGCGGAGCACGCTCCTGGCTAACGCCACCCGCTGCCGTTGCCCACCCGACAGTGTGGCGCCTCGTTCGCCGATCACGCTGTCGTAGCTGTCGGGCATCTCGCAGATGAATTCGTGGGCTTGGGCAAGCCGGGCCGCCGCTCGCACGGTCTTGTCGTCTGCGCTGGGATCCCCGATCAGGATGTTGTCACGGATCGAGGCGGAGAACAGGAAGGTCTCCTGAAACACCACTGCAACCTCTTCGCGCAGCTCGTCGAGTGAAATGAGGCGGATATCGACCCCGTCGATCGTGATTGAGCCCCGATCGACGTCATAGAACCTCGGCACGAGCTCGGCGATGGTGGACTTTCCCGATCCGGTCGCTCCCACCAACGCCAATGTCGCGCCGGCCGGAACGACGAGATCCATGCCGGTCAGCACCGCCAAACCCCCCGGGTACGCGAAGGAGACATCGGTGAAACGCACCTCCCCGCCCCCGTCGGGGAGCTGCATCGGGCGATCCGGGTCCTCGATCTCGGGAGCCTCGGAGAGCAACTCGACGATGCGGGCACCGGCGGCGGCGGCCCGTGGCAGGTTGGCGAAGAACCAACCGGTGATCATCAACGGCAGAACGAGCATCGCCAGGTACTGGGTGAACGCCACGAACTCGCCCGGGGAAAGCTCGCCGTCGATCACCCGGAACCCGCCGAGCCACAGGACCGCAATCGTGCCGAAAGCCGGAATCAGCTCAAAGAGGGGCGCGTAGATGGCCCGCTGCCGAGCCACCGCGATCGTATGGCCGTAGATGCCATCCGCCGACTCCTTCAACCGCTGTTCGAGACGGCGCTGCTGCCCGTAGGCCTTGACCACCTCGATGCCAGCTACCGACTCCTCAACGACCTGGGAGAGGTCGGCGAGCCGTTCCTGGATGCGAAACGAGAGGTCGATGACCTTTCCGGCAAAGCGATTGGACGTGATGGCGAGAGCGGGGACTGTCAGCGACGCCACCGCTCCCAGCACCGGGTCGATGATCACCAGCACGATGACCACCACCAGGAACATGACCAGGTTTGCCAGGGTGAGGGGCATCAGCGCAAAGATCAGCCGCACCTGCGAGAGGTCCGAGGATGCCCTGGCCATCAGCTGGCCGGTCGAGGTCTCGTCGTGGAAGGTGAACGCCAGGCGCTGGATGTGGCTGAACATCCGGTTGCGCAGATCCGCCTCGGCCCGGTAGGACAGCTTGAACCCGTGGTAGCGGCGGATCCCGATCCCGACGGCCTGGACGACACCGATCAGGAGCAGCACGACCACCAGGAACGCCAGCCTCGCCCGGTCTCCCGGGACAATGGCGTCGTCGATGGCGAGACTGATCACATAGGGGATGGCGACGACCGCAGCCATCCACAGCAGCGCACCGAAGATGGCAACGGCGCTGGTGGCCGGGTACTGGCGCAAGGTGCGCCACATCAGGCCGAGGCCGGGCCCGAGTTGTGCCCTCGTTTCCCGACGGGTGTCGGTCACTCGGTGGTTCCCCGGATCACCGCTTCGGTGGGTTTGGTCAGCGCCGGCACCGTGATGACCACGAACCCGATGGCATACAGCCAGATGAGCACGACCCCGACCGCACCGAGGGCCGACAAGGTGTTGCTTTTGCCGCCGACGCTCGGCACGAAGTAGGCGGCCAGCCACGTCATCAACCCGAGGATGACGGTCGCCACCACCGCCGCGACCAGTGGCCGCCGAATCGGGACGGGTGGCCCCCACCGATAGATGGCGTACAGAACGAGGGCAAGCCAGAGGGCGAGGACGGTGATGCTGAGCCCGCTCACCGACCCGACACCGATCCCCCAGCGATCCAGCAGCTGCATGATGAAGCCGCCGAACAACACCACGATGTACCCACCGATCAGGGCAACGCCTGCGCCGAGCGTGAACATGATGCCAAGGCCGCGAACCTTCCACCACGGTCGCTCCTCGTGCACCCGTTCGATCTGGCGAATGGCCTTCTGCACCGCATAGATGCCGCGCGACCCGGCGTAGAGAGCGATCAGCAGTGAGATCACGATCACGAGACCCTGCGAGTCCCCGACAATTCCCTCTGCTTCCTGGACCAGTTCGATGACGAAGCCTGCAACATCGGAGGGAAGCGCCTCTCGGAGGAACTCCTCGAGCCTGGCAACGCCTTCCTCGCTTCGCCCGATCGACGACAGCCAGGCCACCGCCGCAATGGCAAGCGGAACCAGGGCGAAGAAGAAGTTATACGCGATCGCAGCCGACATCAGGAGCGGATCGGCGGCGCGGATGCGATCCACCGGCGATTGCAACGGGGCAAGCCGCCCCGGAAAGGTAATGGATGCCATCCACGGAGAATACGGCGGCTGGCGGTCGTTCCATCGCAAGAGCGATGCGCGTGTTGGAGCCGGTGAGTCCCCACGGTCCTATGCCGAGGGGAAATCGTCACCCTTCCTACACTCAGCTGATGCCTCGCCTGATCGTGCTCCTTGCCGCCGTCGGCGTCTTCGCCTCCGCTTGTGTCGCCGGAGCCGACGTCGTGCCCATCGATCCGAATGCGCCGACGACGACCTTCGACCCGGTGACGACCCTCCCCGAGCTCGATTCGACAACAGGCGCGATTGTCACCCCGTCGACGACCGGCGCCGATTCGCCGACCACGCCCACCGCGCCCACCGCGCCGGACCGTGAGCCGGGTGTCGTCCCCGCGGCGAGCGTCGGCCAACCGTGGGGCTCGGTCGTCGGGCTCACCATGTTCCGCGGCAACCCGACCCGCACCTTCTTCGGCACCGGACCGGTCCCAAGGGCCGCCCCTTCAATGCAGTGGCGTTTCCCGGAGAACCCGATGTGCGGGCAGTCACCCGACGGCCCCGAGGCCAAGGTGTGGTGCGGAAGCGGTTGGACCGGCCAACCCATCGTGTGGGAGCGCGAAGACGGCATCACCGAGGTGATCTTTGGTGCCTACGACAAGAATATTCACTTCCTCAATGCCGCAACCGGTGAACGAACCAGGTCGGATTTCGGAATGGGAGACATCATCAAGGGCTCGGTGACGCTTGACCCCGACGGGTTCCCGCTGCTCTATACCGGATCCCGAGACCCTCGCTTTCGCATCCTCGCACTCGACGGCGACGAGCCGAGAGAAGTGTGGTCGCTCCATGCCACATCGGTCGAGGGGATGTGGAACGACGACTGGGACTCGAATCCGGTCGTGATCGACGACATGCTGTACGAAGGCGGTGAGAACTCATGGTGGTTTGCCGTCAAGCTGAACCGCGGGTTTGACGCCAATGGGATGGTGACGGTCGATCCCAAGGTCGTCTGCGAGATTCCCGGATGGACCGCGGAGCTCCAGGAAACCTTCGGCAGGCAGCACTCGGTGGAGGGCTCGACGGTCGTGTTCGGCCAAACGGCCTTCTTTGCTACGTCGGCCGGGCGAGTGGTGGGGGTCGACGTGTCCGATGCCGAGGCCAACGGTTGCCCGATCGTGTTCGACTTCTGGAACGGCGATGACACCGACGCAACGATGAGCATCGATGCCGAGGGCTATCTGTATGTGGTTTCCCATGGGGACACCGCAAAATCGTCGAATACGGCGGCCAGACGGGTTCGCGAAGTCGGCGATCTCATCAAGCTGGACCCCAATGAACCCGATGATCCCATCGTGTGGTCTGCACACCTATCCGCAGCTCGAGGCCAGGACGCCGGGGCGTGGGCAACGCCTGCCCTGCACCCCGGAGCCGGCTTGCTCTATGTCGCCACCGATACCGGCGACTTGCTTGCCGTTGACACCGACACCGGCGAGGTGGTTTGGGACGACTTCATTGGTGGCAATGCCTGGTCTTCGCCGGTGATCACCGAAGACACCCTCGTGGTCGGGATCGATTGTCTCACCGAGCGCGCCGGGTTCCGCGCCTACGACCTCGCCGACCCGCGCTCGCCCACCCAGCTGTGGGACATCGAGGTCGGAGCCGGCTCCTGCATCGAGTCGACACCGGCGATCTGGGATGGACGCATGTACGTCGGGTCCCGCGACGGCTTCTTCTACGCCCTCGGCGCGTAATGCCTTCCTCGAACCTTTCCACCAGGACGATTTCGCCGGGTTCGTCGCTGACTCGGACGCTGAGCTTCATGATGTTCCTGATTGGATGGACCGCCGTTCTCGCCACCACCCTGGGTTTCTTCGGCTCAACCTGGTGGCCGCTCGACATGCTGTCCGACTGGCGGCTGATCCTCGCCGTCGTGCTCGCCGCCGCCGCCCTGGCCGCCGGCTTCGGGTACTCCCGCATCTCCTCCATCGTCTTTCTGGTGGCGGCGATCGTCAATGCCGTCCTGATCGCACCCATGTGGCTGAATGACCAGGCGCAACTCACGTCGAGCGATCGGGTGCGGATCATCTCGCTCGATGTTGGATCGACACCGGACGCTCGCGAGTCGGTCATCGAGTGGATCAACATGAGCGAGGGTGACATCGTCCTCCTCGCCAACGCCGGCGGCAATTGGCGGCAGTACCTCGAGGGCGAGAATGCCCCGTACCGGGTCGTCACCGATGACCCCGGCCTCACCGGCGGAACTCTGGTCCTGGCACGCAGCGGCATTCCCGTCACCATCGAAGACGTGCCAAACGTCCTGGGGGCGGTGGACGTCATCGTCACCGTGCCGCTCGGGGACCAGAAGGTCACCATCGTCGGGGTCTCCTTCGAGCGCCCGGTGAACAGCAGCGCCTACAGCGAGCGCATCGACGAATTCACCGCGATCAACGCCAGGATGGGCCGAAACACGAGCCCGACCGTCATCATCGGAAATCTGGAAGCGGCGCGCTGGTCTCATGCTTTCAGCGTCATCGCCAACGGGATGAACAATTCAGAGGATGGGTTCGGCTACATGGCAACCTTCCCGTCCTACACCGTGCCACTCGTGTCCGAGTACGCGGGCACTCCGGTCGATCACGCGTTGTACGTCGGGCCGATCACGGTCAGCCATCGCCGGGTCGGTCCCGACGTTGGAACGGACCATCGACCGCTGCTGATCGACCTGTCGCCGGCGAGCGGCTGAGGGCCGTCAAGACGCCGCTGCCAACCTGCTGGGGCGAGTAGCCTCGCCGGGATGTCCCAGCTCTCCGACTACACCGCAATCACGGCCGACGACGTCACCGAAATCACCACCGTTGCCATCGAGCGCGCCAACGCGCTCGTCGCCGGTCTGGTCGACACCGGTCACCCTCGCACCTACGAGAGCACAATGCGACCACTCGACGACCTCGAGGTGGTGATCGGCGACGCCAACGGGCGAGGTAGCTTCATGGCGCGGGTTCATCCCGACGACGGGGTTCGTCACGCCGCTGTTGCCGCCGAGGAGAGGATGGCCAAATGGGGCAACGAGCTGGTCATGCGCACCGACCTGGCGAATGCCGTCAAGGCCTACGCAGCAACCGAGGACGCCGCGGACCTGACCGGGTTGCAAGCGCGCAACCTCAGCTTCTGGCTCCGCGACCTGCGCCGGGCCGGCCACGACCTCGACGACGCGGATCGCGACCGGCTGCGCGATCTTCGGCAACGCTTGATCGAGGCGCAGGTCGCCTACCGGAGCAACCTCGACGAATGGGACGATGCGATCGAAATGACCCGGGAAGACCTCGAGGGCCTCCCGGAGTCGTACATCGAGCGGCTCTCCCCCGGCGGGACCGAAGGCACCCACCGGGTGTCGATGGCCTACCCCGAGTACACCCCTTTCCTTGAAGAGGGCGTCCGCCGCGACCTGAGGGAAGCGCTCCAACACAAGTTCTGGAACCGGGCGACTGGTGCGAACATGCCGCTCATCGAGGAGGCCGCCGAGCTGCGCCGCCGGATCGCACTGCTCCTCGGCTATGAGAACTGGGCCGCCTACGCGATGGAAGTGAAGATGGCCGACCCGGAGTCGGTCGATGAGCTCTACCGGTCGATCGTGCCGGGGCTCACCGCACGAGGCACCAGCGAGCTGACCGCCCTGCAAACCCTCGCCGCTGAAGAAATCGAAGGGCATCCGATCCAGCCATGGGACTGGACCTACTACCACACCAGTCAGAGGAAACTCGACTACGGCATCGACCAAAACGAGGTCGCCGAATACTTCCCACTCGATACCGCGATCGCAGGCATGTTCGAGATCACCGGCGAGGTGTTCGGCCTGGAGTACCGGAGACGAGAAGACGCCCAGGCCTGGCACGAAGACGTGGTCCTCTACGAGATCTACAACGCGGGCAGCGTCGATCCCATCGCGTACTTCTACTTCGATCTCTTTCCGAGGGACGGTAAATACGGGCACGCCGCCTGTTTCGACATCATGGGCCGGGTCGTCAGTGATGACGGGACCGTCCGGGCGCCGGTCGCTGCGGTCGTCACCAACTTCACCAAGCCCGGCCCCGACAGCCCTTCGCTGCTCAAGCACGGCGAGGCGTTGACGCTGTTTCACGAATTCGGCCACGTGCTCCACTTCTGCCTCACGACCGTTGATCTCCCCCGCTTCGCCGGGTACGACACCGAGTGGGACTTCGTCGAGGCCCCATCCCAGATCATGGAGAACTGGATGTGGGAACCCGAGGTGCTCGGCCGCTTCGCCCGCCATTACGAGACCGGAGAGCCAATCCCGGACGATCTGGTCAAGCAGCTTGTGGCGACCAGGGACCAGAACGAGGGGCTCATCAACCTCAGACAGGTGTTCCTGGGCAAGTTCGATCTCGCACTCCATGAAGGAAACGAAAATCTCGACGTCGAGCAGGCAAACCGCGATGCCTACGCCTACACGCTGCTCCCGTTCCACGAGGGCACGCACTTCGCCGCCTCGTTCGGCCACCTGATGGGCGGCTACGACGCCGGCTACTACGGCTACCAGTGGGCCAAGGTCTACGGCGACGATATGTTCTCGGTCTTTGCCGAGGAGGGGATCCTCAGTCCGGAGGTCGGGAAGCGCTACCGCGACGAGATCCTCGCCATGGGCTATTCGCGGGATGCGATGGACCACCTCCGCGCCTTTCTCGGCCGCGAGCCGTCTCCGGACGCATACCTCCGCAAGCTCGGCCTGATTCCCGACCCGTCGTGAAGGGCGGCGGCTCCGATCTCCGCGCGGCCGAGATGGAGTGGCTGGACCATTTGCTGGCAACCATGGCGAACCCCGGCGACATCGACGCCGCGATCCACGAGACCCGTAAGGGCGTCAAGCGCCTCCGGGCCCATCTCCGGCTCACCCGGGGCGCCATCGATCCCGCGGCCTACCGCGGCCGGGATGACGATCTGCGCTCCATCGGCCTCATCCTGGCGCCTGCGCGCGATGCATTTGTGCTCAGCTTGACCCTCGAGGGGCTCGAGTCGAGCGAGGGCTGGGGACCGGCAGGGGACTTCATCAAGGCCAATCACCAAGCCGCAATCGACGAAGTCCTCGCAGGCCCTGTCGACGAGGTCGTACGAATCCTCACCGCAGTGCGAGAACGCTGGCCGCGGGTGGGGGATGTCGAGGCGACGGTGATCACCAATAGCCTCGCCCGCAGCTACCGCCGCGGTCGGCTTGCGCGGGACGACGCAGTGGATGGGGAACACACCGGGGAGTTCCATCGATGGCGAAAGTTGGTGAAGTACCTGCGCTATCAGCTCGAAGCGGTTGGCGGTGACGCCGCGGTTGTTGCGTCACTGACCGAGCTCGGCGAGTGGCTGGGCCTCGAGCACGACCACACCGTCTTCATCGAGTTCTGCGACGACGAGATCAACCTGCTCCCCGACCGCCGCGATCGCTACGTGCTCATCGATCGCGCCGAAACCCGCCGCGCCGAGCTCCGGGCCGCTTCGTTGGCGACGACCGTATTTGCCCAAGAGCCGGAAGCGTTCGTCTCCACCCTGATCCCCTTTCTTGCGTAGCGAGGAGCGATATATGGCCATCTGCTACGCAAGAAGGGCTGCTACCGCCAATCGGTCGACCTTGCCGTTTGGCAGCTCGGGCAGGGCTTCGACCCGGAGCCATCGCTTCGGAACCTGGTGGACGGCGAGCGCCGCCCTCGCTCGGGATCCGAGCGTCGCTTCGTCGAGGTCATCGCCCTCGAAGACCGCAACCACGGCCTGACCCCAGTCGTCGTCGGCCACGCCGATCACCACAGCCCGACTGATCGACGGGAACGACTCGAGAACGGCCTCGACCATCTGGGGAGCGACCTTCTCGCCGCCGGTGAGGATGACCTCGTCCTTTCTGCCGGTCACGACAAGGCGCCCCGCCTCGTCCAGGTGCCCGAGATCACGGGTCCGGTGGGGACCGACCCTTGGCGGCTCCCCGACATAGCCGGGTGACACGGCCGGCCCGTCGACGAGAATCTCGCCGTCCTCGAAGGTCACCGACATCTCATCCAGCGGGAAACCGACGGTGCCGATGGCATCGCGCTCAGTGCCCGGGGATACCGTTGCCACCTGTGAACAGGTCTCGGTGGTCCCATAGGTGGTAAGCACCGGCAGGCCCGCCTCCAGCGCCCGGCCAATGAGTTCGCTGGTCGCCGGACCGCCGCCGAGCAGCACCGCCTTCACCCCCCGGTACGGGCCGGGGTCGGCTTCGAGGACCCGGTGCAACATGGTTGGCACGAGGCTCGCCATCGAGACTGCTCCTTCCCTCAGCGCTCCGGCGACGAGACCAGCATCGAAACGATCATTGATCAGCACAGACCCTCCGGCGGCAAGGGACCGCCAGATCACCGACAGGCCCGCGATGTGATAGAGCGGCAGGCACAGCAGCCATCGATCGGATGCGTCGTTCCCCAGCCGACCCTGTGACGAGGCCAGCGCCGCAGTGATGTTTTCTGCGGTCAGGATCACGCCCTTTGGATCGCCGGAGGATCCCGAGGTGGTGACGACGGCATAGGCGTCGTCCGGGGCATCCTCGCCGGCTCCCGGCGGCGTCGGGCCAAACGGGGCCAGTGTGGCTCCAAGGCGGGAGCCGCTCACCAGCAGCTCCACGGTTTCTGGCCGGGGAACGGCGGAGAAGGGCATCAGCGATCCGCGACCGAGCCCCTTGGACCGAAGTTCGGCGGCCGAGCGATCGGCGGCTTCGTCGAGCTCGGCATAGGTGGTCGTGCGGTCGCCGAAAACGACTACCGGTGCGTCCGGCGTCGCCGCGGCGCGGTCACGGACCCAGTCCGTCAACTGAGGATCAACCATGGCCTCGCTACAGTATCGCCCCGTGATCTCCGAGCTGTTCGACCCCGGGGTCTGGGCGCCGGTGGAGGGTTTCTCCTTCACCGATATCACGTACCACCGCGCCCGCGATGTCGGTGCGGTGAGAATCGCCTTCGACCGCCCGGAGGTGAGGAACGCCTTTCGCCCCCACACGGTCGACGAGCTGTTCACCGCGCTCGATCACGCCAGGATGACGAGCAACGTCGGATGTGTACTCCTCACGGGCAACGGCCCATCCGCCAAAGACGGCGGCTGGGCATTCTCGTCGGGAGGAGATCAATCCATCCGTGGCGCCGACGGATACCAATACGAGGACGACGAGGGCATCGACCCGGGCCGCCTCGGCCGCCTCCACATCATGGAGGTGCAGCGGCTGATCCGTTTCATGCCCAAGGTCGTCATCGCCGTTGTCCCCGGCTGGGCGGTCGGTGGCGGCCACAGCCTCCATGTCGTCTGCGATCTGACCCTGGCCTCCCGCCAGCGGGCGGTGTTCAAGCAGACCGACGCCGACGTCGCCTCATTCGACGGCGGCTACGGGTCGGCCTATCTGGCGCGCCAAATCGGGCAGAAACGCGCCAGAGAGATCTTCTTCCTCGGCAGGGACTACTCGGCGGAGGAGGCATTCGACATGGGAATGGTCAACGCGGTCGTCGATCACGCCGACCTCGAGCAGGTCGCGCTCCAGTGGGCGTCGGAAATCGTGGCGAAGAGCCCGACGTCGCAGCGGATGATCAAGTTCGCGTTCAATCTCCAGGACGACGGGATCGTCGGCCAGCAACTGTTCGCCGCGGAAGCCACCCGGCTCGCCTACGGGACGGACGAGGCCAAGGAAGGACGGGATGCCTTCCTGGAGAAGCGCGACCAGGACTACGGCGAGTTCCCGTGGTATTACTGAGTCGCGAGTCGCGAGTCGCGAGACACGAGCAGAACCGATCCGACTCTGGACTTGCGACTCCCGACTCGCGACTCGCGACTCGCGACTCGCGACTCCCTTGAGCCCCTGGGTTCTTGCGGCGCGACCGGCGACCCTGACCGCCGCTGCGGCACCGGTGCTTGTTGGCAGCGCCCTGGCGGCTGCCGATGAGGTTTTTCGAGTTGACGCATTCGTCGTCATCTTGTTCGCCGCGCTCGCCATCCAGGTCGGCGTGAACTTTGCCAACGACCTTGCCGACGCTTCGCGTGGCGCCGACACGGACGACCGGGTCGGGCCGAAGCGGGCGGTGGCCTCCGGGCTGATCACGCCGTCGCGGATGAAGCGCGGCATCGCCGTCGCCTTCGGCCTCGCCTCGATAGCCGGCCTGTACCTGATCTGGCTCGGCGGCTGGGTGATCGTCGCCATCGGCGTCCTGTCGATCATCGCCGCCCTCGCCTACACCAGCGGTCCCGTCCCTTACGGCTACTACGGCCTGGGCGAGGTCTTCGTCTTCATCTTCTTCGGCCTGGTCGCCACCGCCGGCACCCGATATGTGTACGACCGCAGCGCACCCGCCGATGCCTGGTGGGCCGGCGTCGCCGTGGGGCTGCTCGCGGCAGCCATCCTGGTCGCCAACAACGTCCGTGATGAAGAGACCGATCGCGCCGCCGGAAAGCGGACGCTTACCGTGCTCCTCGGCGGACGCGTCAACCGGCAGCTCTATACGGCAATGGTGGGCGGGGCCTTCGTCACGGTCGCCCTCGCCATCGTGGTCGGTGTCCTGCCCGTCTGGTCGCTGCTGGCTTTCGCTGCCATACCGCGAGCCGGGATACTGGTGCGGGAGATGCTCTCGGGGACATCCGGCCCTGCACTGATCGGGGTGCTGATCGGCACGGCCAGGCTGCAACTGGTGTTTGCGGTGCTGCTGGCGAGTGGGATTCTCTTCGAGAGCTTCCGCGCTTAGGTGTATCGCCGCTCCCTGGCCAGCGTGTCGATCACAGCGGAACCCGTTTGGGCGTCGTCGACGGTCACGATGGTCGCCACGCGGTTGGCGCGCTCGATCCTGATGGCCGGTCCGCCCCGGATGATGTAGGCGCGTCGCCCCGAGCGCATGCGCCAGCCCCATCCACCGTACGCCAGAGGGTGGACCACGACGGCTCCGGCGCCGGTGATCTTGTCGATCGAGAGCCTCCGTCTGGGAAAGCCGAGCGGACCGAGCGAGATCCTGACACCGGCTTCGCGCACCTCGACGCGAACGAAAGCGAAGATCACCAGCAAGATGGCCAGCACCACCATCAGCAAGGCCCAGATCGGGTCGAGCACAAACACCAAGCCCATCGGGAATGCTGCCAGCACCGCGATCCAGAGGTTGGATGCTCGCCCCGACCAGGTCGTCGCGGTCGTTGCTACCTCTTCCATCGGCACGTCTTCTGGCACCGCTCCTCTTCCGCCCGCGAGCATCCAGCCGATCCACCCCAAAACCAAAGCGACCAACAACAAACCGACGAACGTCGCCGAGCTGAGGTTCCTGGCTTCATCCCAACCGGCCGCATCGAGGTTGAAGAAAAGCACCTGGGCGTTGATCGCCGCCAGGAGTCCGAGGATGAAATACACCACCGAGGTCAGCGGAGCGTTCGGTCCCCGTCGGGTTCCGGTGATGAGGCCGTACCAGACCAGCAGCATCCCGCCGATCAGGCCGCCCGCGTATAGCCACAACGGCAGCGTCCCATTCGGCTCGCCGGAGATGCCCCAGTGCACGGCGAGCGGATCCGGATATCGGTTCCCGTAGTACACGAGCGGCACCACCGATACAGCAATCAGGACCAGGGGAATGATCCAGACGGTCAGCCAGCGGCGGATTCGTTGCATCAAGGCAGTATCGCAGCCAATGCCTGTCGAAATGTGCCGGCGAAAGATGCCCGGGGAAGGGCGCCGGTAACCTCCGTTCGATGGACTCGACCGCAATGCTGACCACGCGCTTCGTCGGTGCGCTCGCCGATCTCGGGCTTGTCGACGTCGCCCTGTCGCCGGGGTCGAGGAACACGCCGGTCTCGCTTGCCTTCCTAGCCGAGCCGAAGATCCGCACCCACACCGTGCTCGACGAGCGGTCCGCCGGGTTCTTCGCTCTTGGCGCAGCCAAGGCTTCAGGTCTGCCTGCTGCCATGGTGTCCACCTCGGGAACCGCGGCGGCCAACTATCTGCCGGCGATCATCGAGGCCGGATCGTCGCGGACGCCGCTGCTGGCGCTGACCGCCGATCGCCCGCCAGAGCTGCGTGACACCGGAGCCAATCAAACGATCGACCAGACCAAGCTCTACGGCGGTGCCGTGCGTCTGTTCCACGACGTGGGTGTCCCCGACGCGACCACGGCCGACGCGGGCGCGGCCCTCGCGCTACTCGCATGGAGCGCCGCCGCAGACCAGCCGGCCGGGCCCGTACACCTCAACTTCCCGTTCCGCGAGCCGTTTCCCACCGACTTCACACCCGCCGCGCCGTCCGGCCTCAACCATCGAGCCGGATACCGGACGCTCCCCCCGGAAGAAATCGCCGATCTCGCTGCCAGATTGTCAGGCAAACATGCGCTCATCATCGCCGGGGGCTACCAGCGGCCGGGGTTTGCCACCGCTTCCGCGATGCTGGCCGGACAGGCCGGGATCCCGGTCATCGCCGACATCCAGTGCCGATTCCCTTCGCCGTCATCGATCGAATACGGCGACCTGCTGGCGCGTGCCGGGGCGCTCGATCGGCTCGAACCCGACCTCGTGCTGCGGATCGGTCCGCCGCCGACATCGAAACCGGTTTGGAGCTGGCTCGAAACCTCAGACGTCGAGCAGCTCTATCTCGACGACGGCGGCTGGCGCGAGCCGCTTGGCAATGTCGACACTGCCTACCGCGCCGATCCGGCGGCGACTCTGGCCGAGCTCATCGGCACGTTCGAGCCGGCAGACGACGGCTGGATGGAGAGCTGGCGCACGGTCGACCACGACGCCGGCGCGGCCTTCCACGATGCACTCGAAGTGGAGGCAGCAAAGGCGGTGAACGAGCCAGTCATCGCCAGGGCAACGTGGCAGGCGGCGCCCCACGACTCGATCATCTACGCCGGATCATCGATGCCCATTCGGGACCTCGACGCCTTCGCCGGTCCGCCTCGCTCCGACATCGAGGTACTCGCCAATCGCGGCGCCAGTGGTATCGACGGCTTGTTGTCGGCGGCAGCGGGGGCGGCGGCAGCGGAGGGCAAGCGGGTAGTAGCGCTGACCGGTGACATCAGCGCCCTGCACGACGTCAACGCCCTTGAGTTCATCGGTCGGGCAGAACTGCCGGTGACGGTCGTCGTGGTCAACAACGACGGCGGCGGTATCTTCTCGTTCCTCCCCCAGGCCTCCGCAGTGGACGGCAAGCGCTTCGACGCTGCCTTCGCCACGCCGCACGGGCGCTCGCTGGCCGACATCGCTGCGGCCTTCGGGATTCCCGGCGGCCCGATCTCCTCCCCCGCCGACCTCAAAGATGCCATGAAGGTCGCGGGCCCGAGCCTCGTCGAAGTCCGCACCGATCGCAGAGAAAACGTCGCCGTGCACGATCGTCTGTACCAAGCGGTGCGAGCGGCTGTCGGCTGACGAGGCGTGACGGGGAGTGATTCTTCGCGATTTGACGCGAACGGTCCGGTCCCGCATAGACCGGTCAACCGTCGACCACGCGAAGCGTCCCCTCCATCCCGGCGGCAAAGTGACCGGGGACGCCGCAGATGACCTGGTAGACGCCTCGCGGAAGATTGAATCCTGGCCACGATCAGGAGGCTGCAAGGAGCTCTAACAGCGGCCGCAGCTTCAGGCGGGTCTCCAGCAGCTCGGCGTTGGGGTCCGAGTCGGCGACGATGCCGGCACCGGCAAAGACATGTGCTTGCGTGCCCTCGAGGAGACCACAGCGCAGGGCTATGGCGAACTCGCCGTCACCGGTCCCGTCGACCCAGCCGACGCCGCCGGCATACCAGCCGCGATCGAAGCCTTCGACCTTGTCGATGAAATCCATCGACTGCCGCCGCGGGGTTCCGCCCACCGCCGGCGTCGGGTGCAGGGCGTCGGCAAGGGCAAGCACATGAGTGGGGCGGGCAAGCGTTCCCGACACGGGTGTCGACAAGTGCTGGACCGTGGCCATGCGTTTTAGCGATGGGCTGTCGGGGACGTCAACGTTGCTGAGAAAGGGACGAAGCCGATCAACGACGTCGTCGACCACGAGGCGGTGCTCGATCCGATCCTTGCGCGATCGCATCAGCCCCTCGGCAAGCGCCCGATCCTCCTCCTCACCCTCGCCTCGTGGTGCGGAACCAGCCAACGGATTGGAGTTGACCACCCGCCCGATGCTCCTGACCAGCAGTTCCGGGCTGGCACCCACAAAGGTGGCCGAGCCGGCCTGCCAGCCGAAACCGAAGCACCGGGGGTAGGTCGCCTCGAGATGGTGGAGGAGGTCGAAGCCGTTCGGGGCAGTGTCCGACCGAACGATTACCGACCGGGAAAGCACGACCTTGCGCAGTGCGTCCCTTCGGATGGTATCGACCGCCTCGGTCACTGCGGTCTGCCAGTCGGCCACCGAGGGGATCGACTCGAGGGTGTGACCACCAAGGTCGGGATAGGGCGGTTCCGGTGGTTCGACGAGGGCACGAAGCGGTGCGAGGATCTGTTGCGGGTCGACACCCGAAGGGCCGGCAATCGCAAGCACTATCCCGTCGGGAGTCGGAACCAGCGATACCATCGGCAGCACCGCATCGATCGCAGCGAACGACGACCATGCCCGAGTCCGCGGTCCCCCTGGAGCGAATGAGAAGCCCACCATCGCTCGGAACGGAGGGGGCAACCCCAGCGCCCCGATGGCGGCGGTGGTCGCTTCGAACCGCTCGCTCCCCGATGCGGTTGCCTGCCATGCGGTCCCCAGCCCGCCGTACTCCTCGCCGTCGGGTGTTGAGAAGTAAAACGCGCGCCCGAAGAACTCCGCGCCAGATCGAACCAACCGAAGCGGGTCCACGTCCACCAACGCGGTGGCGAATCGCAGCTCGCCGTTAGGTGCCACAGCCAGCGCCTCGGCGAGCCCATCGATGGTGGATGCGGGAATCACCGGTGCGATGCTACCCAGAGTTGCGGGCATTCCGGATGGCCGCAGCGATAACTTCCGGACGCTCCATCGGGACGAGATGGGAAGCCCCGGGCACCACCTGAAGCTCGACATCTGAGAAGCGCGCCGTCAACTCGCTCAGATAACGACCGTGGTGGGTTGTCGACTCAGATCCCACGATCAGCGTCACCGGCTGGTGGATGTGGGGAAGGTGATCCCAGGTCGAATGGGCCCACCCTGCCCGATAATGCTCGGCCTCGGTCGCCGGTGCACAGGCCAGGACGACCTCACCGTCGTCGTCGCGCAAACCGTGCTCAACGTAGGCGTCCATCGCTGCTTCCACCCAGTGTTCGTATGGCGATTTGCCGGCGAGGTACCCACGCGCTGCGGAGCGATCGGGAAACGACGATCGCCGCCTCTCGGCTGCCGCCGCCATCGGGTCATCCTCGTGACGGTGGTTCGGCGGCGATTGGATGATCGGCTCGATCAGAACGAGGTGGTCGAATGCCTCGCGGTCGGCGATGGCGGCCATGGCGATCGCCGCACCGCCCGACGAGTGGCCCACACCGATCCGTGGCCTCGGGTCCGACGACGCCACCACCTGCGCCACGTCATCGCCGATCTGGGACCAGTCCATCGGGATCGCCATCGCCGACGAGGCGCCGTGTCCGCGCTGGTCGACAGCAACGCCAGCCACCGGCCCTTCCCGGGCGATGAGTGCGGCGATGACCGGATCCCATAGTTCCTTGTTAAACCCGGTCCCGTGCACCAAGAGCACACCCGGCTCGGTCCCGTCCCAGGCCCGCGTCGCAAGCAGCCGGTCGCCTCTTGCGCTCAATCGCCGTCGCCTGCCCAGCTGAGATCGCTTTCGACCCGGAGGACGCCGTCGAGACGATTGGTCAGCTCCTCGAGCATCTTCGCCTCGCTCCTGGTCGCTACCTCGCCGCTGAGCTTCACCACTGCGTTCGCCACGTCGACCTTGATGCCATCAGGGTCGATGAACAGCACGCGGCGGATCAGGTCTTCCCTGATCTCGTCCTCGATCACGTCGTCGGGCCTGGTGAACAGCGAGACGATGTCCGCCCGCGAGATCACACCGAGCAGGCGGTCGTCATCGTCGACGACGGGCAGGCGCTTCACCTCCTGGGTCGCCATGATCTTTGCCGCCTCGTAGATCTCCGCCTCGGGCTTCACCGTCACCACCCCGCGTGACATGACGTCCCCGACCATGCCGCCCTGGCCCCGTTTGCCCTCCTGGCGCTCGAGCTCGAGCCGCAGGAAGTCGGCCTCTGTGATGATGCCGGCCAGGGTTCCGTCTGGCTCGATGATCGGCAGACCGCTCACCTGATTTCTCAACATGAGCCTCGCGGCCTCGCCAAGCCCGGTGTCTCTTGATACGGCGATGACCTCGGTGGTCATGAGATCGACGACTTTCATAGCCCGCAATTGTGGCACGCGGTCGATTGACCCGATAATCCCTCTATGGAATCCGCAGTGACAAACCTCGAGCTGGCGCTTGCCGGCGGACTGGTGGTGCTGGCTGCGGTGGTCTCGCTGACGCAGCGACTTGGACTCCATGGCCAGATCCTGTGGGCCTCACTGCGTGCGGTCGTCCAGCTCCTTGCCGTCGGGGTGGTCCTGGCCTTCCTGCTCGCGCCGGAACGCAGCCTGTGGTGGTCGTTCCTGTGGATCCTCCTCATGATTCCGTTCGCCGCCGACGTCGTCGCCAGACGGGCACCGGAAGTGCCTCGCGTGCGGCTCCTGGCCGCAGGCGCCCTGGCGTTGACCAGCTTCGCAGTACTGGGTTTGGTCTTCGGGCTCGGCGTCTTCCCGCTTGAGGCCAGGACCCTCGTCCCATTGGCCGGCATGATGATCGGCAACTCCATGACGGCGACGGTGATTGTCGCCAACAGGATCGTCGCCGAGTTCAAGGACAAACGACCGCTCATTGAGATCAAACTCGCGCTCGGCTTCCACTCCGGAGAGGCGTTCCGGCCGCACCTCAAGGAGGCACTGCACCTGGCACTCACGCCGCAGATCGAGACCACCAAGGCGGTGGGGATCGTGTTCTTGCCGGGAGCCATGACCGGGCTCATCCTGGCCGGCGTCTCCGCGTTCGATGCGGTAAAAGTCCAGATTGTGGTGATGTACATGGTCCTGGCGGCGGTGAGCGTTGCCACCGCAACCGTCGGCATCGGGCTCAGCCGTACCCTGTTCACGCCAGACGATCGAGCAGTGCATTTGCCGGGGGAACGCCAATGAAGGAGAAGGGCAGGGGGATCGCCGCCGCCGCCCTGCTCGTCGCGGCATGCTCGGGACCGGCAGCCACGACCACGACCCAGGCAGACGCACCCAGCGACACGCCTGGTTCGACAACGACGGCCATCATCACCACCACCCAGCCGGTGGTATCGGTCGATGCGACGTTTTCCCTCGGCACCATCGTGTTTGGAGAACAGGGCAGGGTCGAGGTGATCAACACGGGATCCCAGGCCGGGAACGTGCACGGCCATTGGATCGCCATCCACCCGTTCTATCTCGAATTGCCATCGGCGATCATCGAAGTCGGGGAGAGTGTCACGATCGCCTTCGATCCTGCGACTTCCCCCAATGCCCTCGTTCAGGCCGCCGGCCTGCTCCCACACCCTGGGGCGTCCAACGGCGAAGTCGGGTTGTACGCAAACGGAAATTTTGGGGACCCGGCGGCGATCAGGGACTATGTCGAGTGGGGAGCCGGTGGGCACTTTCGATCAACCGTCGCCGAGGCTGCCGGCATCTGGGATCCGGAACGGATCGTCACCACTTCAGGCGACGAAGGGGGCCTGGTCCCGATCGCCGGTGAACCGCCCCAGCTGCTCGGCCCCGACCTTTCGCCACTACCCGCCGAGGCGTGAGCCGCTCGCCTCGGTGACCGCGGGTTGGTCCGCGGCGCTGAACCGAACAGTGACGGTGGCACCCCCGCCCGCGGAAGCGCCGAGACGGATGCTCCCCCCGGCGCGTTCTGCGATGCGCGCCACGATGTCAAGACCAAGCCCCGTTGACCCGGAGGAACTCTGTCCGCGGCGCAGTGAGCCTGCGGGAAACCCGGTGCCCTCATCTTCTACGAGCAGTTCGCTCTGCCCAACAGGTGTGGTTCTGACGCGAATGCGATAGCCGACGCCGTCGTCGGTGTGGGTGAATATGTTGCCGATCAAGACGTCGACGAGCGCCCCGAGCTCCTCCGGTGACACCGGGACGCGATGCAGGCCATCCTCGATTCCAAGTGTGGTCGACCGACCCTGCTCGTCGGCGAGCACCTGCCAGAAGGCAGCGCGATGCTCGACGACCGCGCCGAGATCGGCTTCGGCAGGCCGGTCGGTCGTCCGCTGCGGGCTCCGCGCCTCCTCAATCATTCCATTGATCGCCGCCTCGAGTCGGTCCACATCTTCCACCAGGCCGGCAAGGTCGTCGCGATCGCTCACCAGCTCGACCTGAAGGCGCAGCGCGGCAAGTGGCGTGCGCAACCGATGGGACAGGTCCGCGACCGACTCGCGCTCGGCCTCGAGGAGGTCGCCAAGACGGCGAGCAAGAAAGTTGAACGCCTCGCCGACCTCGGCGATCTCGTCGGGACCCGAGGGTTCAACGCGGGTATCCAGTTCACCCTCACCCATGCGGCGCGCCGCAGCAGAAAGCTCGTCAACGGGTTCGACGATGGCGCGGCTCATGCGGTCCGCCGCGGCGAGCGATATCGCGATCAGGACAAGGCCGAGACCGACCAACATCGCCCAAGCCAGGGCGACCCCCTCCGACATCTCTTCGCTCGAGACGAAGCTGCGCACCACCACCGTGCCTCTGGACTCGATCGACCCGGTGTTGACGACTGGCACCAGCACCTCTGCGCCGCCCTCGATCGCGGCGACGAGCGCCCTTCCGCCAAGCGCTGCGGACAGGTTCGGTGAGTCGGCGTACGGCTCACCCAGGACGGTGCCGTCGGTGAAGACAATCGACGTGCCCGCAGGGTTGCCGAACGCGTCGAGCACCGAGAGGGCTAGCTGGGGTGTGATTTCGGCGTTCCCACCCACGGAGCCCGCAACTCCGAGCCCGGCGGCGACCGACTGGGAGAAGCGCTCCGCCCGAGTGAGGGCGCGGTTCTGGGCCTGATTTCGCACGAGGATGCCGAGCGGCACGAGGAAGGCGATCACGACGATCGACGAAATCGCCACCGAGAGCAGGGCAAGACGCCGCCTCATGCAGGTTCAACCATCTTCACCCCGACCCCGCGTACCGTCTGCAGGTAGCGGGTCTCGGCAGCACTCTCGCCGAGTTTCTTGCGCAGCCACGAAAGGTGAACGTCGACCGTCTTGTCGCTGCCTCCATAGGGCTGCCGCCAGACCTCGGCGAGCAGTTGCCGCTTCGACACAACCTCGCCGACATGTTCGGCCAGATAGCGGAGCAGATCGAATTCCTTCGGGCTGAGCTCGAGTTGCTCACCATCGACGGTTGCCTCTCGGGCAGCACCGTCGATAACGAGCCCCCCAATCGTCACCGGCGTGCCGCGGGGTGCGGTCTGTGCCCTGCGAAGGACTGCGCGGACCCTGGCTTCCAGCTGCTCGACCGAGAATGGCTTGACCAGATGGTCATCGGCGCCGGCGTCGAGGCTGAGCACGATGTCGGGCTCTTCTCCTCTGGCCGTGGCAACGATCACGGGCACGTCGCTCACCGCCCTGATCATCTTGAGCAGCTCCATGCCGTCGAGATCCGGCAGCCCGAGGTCGAGAATCACCAAATCGGGGGAGCTTCCGACGACCGCCTGGAGGCCATCCATCGCGTTTGCGGACGTGCTGACCGAATGACCGTTCTCGGCCAACGCCCTCGCGGCTAGCTCGCGAATTCGCTGTTCGTCCTCAATGATGATGACGGAAGCCATCCCAGTCCTTAATGGTTCCTTAACAGTACATTAGAGCGGAGGAAAGAGAGGGCGAACGAAGATGGCCTTGATGCGGCAGAGACTCCTCCTGGTCGCCGGCTGGATCGTTGCAGCCGTCGGTGCAGGAGTGGTGGCCTCGGGTGCAGTCACCGTAGCTGGCGGACAGGTCTTCGACCGACCGATTCGCCCGCTCAACGCAGCCGAAGTCGCGGCCCTCCCTGTCGACGAATCGGTAGCGACCCCTGGGTCGAGCGAACGCCTTGCCTCCGGCAGCTCGCAGGCCAGAACGGGAGTCACCGCCGAAGGGTGCGGCCGCAACACCGCCGGCGCAAGCGGGTCTGAACGCCCGGCCGGCCCAGGGGGAGCTCCCGCAGAGCCCGGGGGGGTCGAGATCGACCTCCCCCGGTCGCCTCCGACCATCCTGCATGTCAGCGGCGGGTCGGTGGTGTCCGCCTGCATCGGAGAACAGTTGGCCCTGCGTTGGGCCACGCCGCAGCCAAACTTCGCCGTCGCTTTCAGCTCCGACTTCCAAACGGTGACCTTCACCAGCGAGGATCATCGGTCGACGATTTCGATCGGTATCGCTTCCGGTGGCGACATCACCATCGACACCATCGAACAGGCGATCAGATGAGTCGCGAGTCGCGAGACACGAGACGCGAGCAACAACCTCGGGACTCGCGACTCGAGAAGTCGTCAGTCGTCAGTCATCAGCCAGAACCTCCGAGTCGGCGGGCGCGTCTTCAATTCCTCGGGCTGAAGACTGTGGACTTTGGACTGTCTCGTTGGCTATGCCAAGGCAACTAGCTCGAGCATCGAATCGTCGAAGTAGGCGTGCTGGCCGTCGGGCATCAGGATGACCCGATCGGGCTCGAGGGCTCCCACGAACTCGGTGTCGTGGCTCACCAAAATCAACGTGCCCTGATACTGCTCCAGGGCGAGGAGCAGCGCGTCTTTGGCTTGAGGATCGAGGTTGTTGGTCGGCTCATCGAGGAGTAGCACGTTGTGACGCCCCACCACCAGCCGCGCCAGCGCCAGCTTCGTCTTTTCGCCTCCCGACAGGGTGCCGGCGTCCTGTTCGATCTTATCTGCGAGCAGGAAGTGCCCGAGAAGGGTCCGCAGCTCCTGGTTGGGGAGGTGGGAAACCTGCCGCATCAGGTCGAGAACGGTCATACCGGAACGAATCTCCTCGTGTTCCTGTGCGTAGTAGCCGAGCGACACCTGGTGGCCGTGCTCGACCGACCCCAGATCCGGCCGCACGATGCCGGCGAGAATGCGGAGCAGTGTGGTCTTTCCGGCACCGTTGAGGCCCATGATGATCAGGCGCTCGCCGCGATTCGTGTCGACGTCGACGTCGACGAAAACCACGTTGTCACCGAACGCCTTTGCCAGCCCGTAGGCCGCCAGCGGCGTTTTGCCTGATGCCTCGGGCTGCGGAAAACGCACGTTGACCGCCTTGTGGCGCCGCTCCACCTCTACCAGCTCATCCTGGAGCTTGGCCACCCTGGTCTCCCAGCTCCTGGCGCGTTTGGCCATCTTCTCCGACGAGCCTTTGAAGCGGCGAATGCCGTCCTCGAGTCGTGTGATCTTCTGATCCTGGTGTTTGCGCTCGCGCAGCTTTTGCTCACGGCGCCGCTCACGTTCGGTCAAGTAGTAGGTGTAGTTGCCACGATATGGCTCGATCCGACCTCCGTCGACCGCCAGCACCGAGGTAATCGACTTGTCGAGGAGGGCCAGATCATGAGAGACCAACAGGAGGCCGCCCGCATAGCCCGCAAGATGGGTCATCAGCCACGCCTTGGCGTCGAGGTCGAGATGGTTGGTCGGCTCGTCGAGAAGCAGCGTCGTCGTCTCGGCAAAGAGAATCCTGGCCAGCTCGACGCGGCGCCGCTGGCCACCCGACATCGTGACCACCGCTTGGTCAAGATCGTCTGAGCCGATTCCGACCGCATGGGCGAACCGCTTCGCCTCGGCCTTGGCAACGTACCCGCCGCGAGCGGTGAACTCGTCCTCAAGACGGCTGAACCGCCTGATCAATCGGTCGCGCTCCACACCAATTGATCCCTCCATCTCGATGCGAACGACCTCCATCCTGCGCTCCAGGGCGCCAATGTCCCTGGATTGAAGGATCCGCTCGAACGCAGTCGCCTGCGGATCATCCAACTCTTCGAGTGCCGCCTCCTGGGAGAGGTATCCGATCACTCCGCTGCTCGCCACGGATCCTGAATCGGCCACCCGCAGGCCGGCGAGCGTGCGCATTAGGGTCGTCTTGCCTGCGCCGTTCGGGCCGACCAGGCCGGTCTTGTCACCGGTCTGGATCGAAAACGACACACCGCTGAGCAGGCGCTGCGCACCGGCGTCGATGTCGAGGTCACGAACAAGGATCATGAGAAGTGGCAGGCTAGGGCTTGCGGGCAGGGAGTCCTCAGTCCCGGGAGTCTTCAGTCCTGGGAGTCCTCAGTCTTCAGTCTTCAGCCAGACCCAACTTCTTCCTGCTGTCGACTGTCGACTGATGGCTGATGACTTCCTAGGCCTCCGCGGCCTGCGGGGTCTCCTGCGGACCGCGATGGCCGTGTAGCTGGTAGTGGTCGACCCAGCCAAGCACCGCGGCAGCCGGGAGCGGCTTGGCGATGAGGAATCCCTGGATGTTGTAGCATCCCAAAGCTCTGAGATCGGCGAGCTGCTTCTCGCTATCGACGCCCTCAGCAAGAACCTCCATGCCCAGAGTCTTCGCCAGGCCGATGATCGCCGACGACACCGCGATGCCGTCGGCGTCCGCGAGGCCATCCACCACGAAAGATCGGTCGATCTTCAACGTGTCGATCGGAAGGCTGGTCAGGTATCCGAGGGACGAGTAGCCGGTGCCGAAGTCGTCGAGGCTGACGGTGACCCCGATCTCGCGCAGACGCTCGAGCGCACCCCTGGTCTCGGCAAGATCGGTCACCAAGGTTCCTTCGGTCAGCTCGACATCGAGGAAATCGGGGCTGAGCTTTGCCGCAGCCAGCGACGCCACAATCGTTTCAACGAGGTTTCCTGCCCGGAACTGCCTGGCCGAGACATTCACGGACATGCGCATCGACTGCAGGCCGCTATCGATCCACTCACGCATCTGGACACAAGCCCGATCGGCAACCCATTGTCCGAGCGGGACGACGAGATCGGTCTCCTCGGCAAGGGCGATGAACTCCCCGGTCGGCACCGGGCCGAACTCGGGGTGGTTCCAGCGGAGCAGCGCCTCGAGGCCGATGACGCGCTGCTCGCCGACGTCGACCTTCGGTTGGTATACCAGTGACAGTTCGCCCTCGGTGTTGAGTGCCCGCCGGAGACCCTCGAGCAGCGCAAGCCGCTTGATGGTGCGCTCTTTGAGCTCGGTCGTATAGAACTGGTAGGTGTTCCTGCCGGCGGCCTTTGCGCTGTACATGGCGATGTCTGCTCCCTTGAGCAGCTCGGCTGCGGTTTCACCGTCGAGTGGGAAGGCGGCAATGCCGATCGACGAGGTGACACTGATATCCACGCGGCCGACCCGATACGGCTCAGCGAGGGCCTTCAACACGTTGGTGGCGACTTGCCCGGCATCCTCGACGCGCCGGCCGCCCTCGAGGATGACGGTGAACTCGTCACCGCCGAGGCGTGCCACCGTGTCGGATTCGCGGACGGTGCCGACCAGCCGCTCGGCGACCTGGCGGAGTAGAGCGTCTCCGACTTGGTGGCCGTGGCGGTCGTTGACCTCCTTGAACCCGTCGACGTCGAGGAACATGAGGGCGACCACGCTGCCGTCGCGGCGGGCCCCGGCGACTGAGTTTTCCAAGCGGTCGGCGAACAGTGTCCGGTTGATGAGGCCGGTGAGCGGGTCGTAGCGCGCCAGGAAGTTGAGGCGCTGCTGGTCGAGCTCGCGTTCGAAGGCGTGGGCTTCCGAGCTCTCTTCCCAGCTGTCTCGGATGTTCTGCGCCGCAGGTCGGAACAGGAAGAGTGCTTCGAGGATGAGCAGGATGACCGTCGCCGCCAGGAGGAAGTACTCGGTGTTCTGGAGGGCGGCGACCCGGTTCTCGGCGATCCGACTGTGCTCGGTGACCAGGGATTCCATCGCGCCCGAGTACCCGGTGGCGGCGTCGGTGACCGCGGCCACCTGGAGCCCGCTTGGTGTGTCGCCTGATTCGATGGTTGCGATAACGTCGTTCGTCGCCTCGACCAGGATGCCGAGGGCCGTCGTGGCGGTCTCGAGCTCGGAGAACTCTTCCATTGCTGGAAGCCCCAGTGTGTTGTTGCCGACGACGAAGGCGGTATGCACCAGGACGATTCGGTCCAGCCGATCCTGCAAGGCGGTGGCTTGATCGGCACGGCCCCCTGAGGGGTCCTCAACGAGCCGGGCCAGTCCGGTTGAGATCGTTGACTGTCCGAGGCCATATTCGAGGACGTTGGCGCCCTCCTGCTGCCGTCCCAGGGCACCGGCGGTGATCAGGGTGGAGAGAACCGCGAAAACGGCAATGAGCACCAGCGCCAACACATATCGGCCGGCGGGCCGATCCGGGATGTCGGACGGCGCCGTCGGCGGTCGTGGTGGCATAACAGCAGCGTCTTCAGCCATAGTTCCTCGGCGTGGTATAACTGCTATCGGCACGATACCGGCCCAATTGAGTACTCGCCTACAATCGGGCCGAGACAACAACGGCACAGGGGAGCAGCGATGGACTCGTTCTGGGACTCGTTTTGGACGCTGCTGATCTTCATCCCCCTGCTCTTACTCTGGGTCTTCGCGCTGGTCGATTTGTTCAGGAATCCGGACTTGTCGGGTCTGACCAAGGCGTTGTGGGCGATCGCCATTGTGCTGCTACCCGTCATCGGCATGCTGGTCTACTTCGTCGTCGCGTATCCGTCAGGGTCTGACACCGCCACACCGCCCACCGACCTTGCCGATCAGCTGACCAGGCTGGCGGAGTTGAAAGAGCAGGGCGTGTTGACCGACGACGAGTTCCAGCGGGAGAAGGACAAGCTCCTTGGCGTCACTGCCGCACCGGCCGCGTAGCCATCGTGGATGAGGGAATCGCCTGGCTGATCGTGGTGGTGATTCCGTTGATCGTGATCGTCGCGGTGGCGTTGTTCCACGTGGTCGCCCGGCGGCCCGACCTCGGAGTGCCCGCAAAAGCCGGCTGGATCGCTGCGATCCTCTTCCTCCCGTACATCGGGGTGCTGCTCTATGCGCTCTTCCGTCCCCCGGGTGTGGCACCGGGAAAGGAGACGGCGAACGTTGCCGTCACTGCGACGACGATGAGCCGGTTACGGGGACTCGTCGACGAACACGCTTCCGGTGACCTGATCGACGACGACTTCGCCTCACAGAAGGCGGAGCTGTTCGGCCTGTAGGAGCCGCAGGTCGCACGGCGCAAGCAGGACCAATGCTTGGCCTGGCTACGCTCCGACGAAGGCCCGGGTGGCGAAATCGGTAGACGCTGCGGTCTTAAACACCGCTGCCCCTCGGGGCGTGGGGGTTCGAGTCCCTCCCCGGGCACGAGACTTGAGAGCGGGGTCTCGTGACCCTCCAACGGCAGAACGTGGGTTCGAGCCGAACGGTAGGCTTGACGGCCCTGGCGCAGATCCTGGAGGCTCGGTTGTGAAAGTGTTCCCCCCGGAGAAGATCCGCAACGTCGCCCTGGTCGGGCACGCCGGATCCGGCAAGACGACCCTCGCGGAGGCGCTGCTGTTTCGGGCAGGGACCGTCAAGCGCCTCGGGACCGTGCAGGAGGGAAGCACCGTCACCGATTTCGATCCCGAGGAACACGACCGCGACATGTCACTCGCCCTCGCCATGGCGCCATTCGAATGGCAGGGCCACAAGATCAACCTCATCGACACCCCGGGGTACGCCGACTTCGTCGGCGATGTTCACGCCGCATTGCGTGTCGCCGATCTGGCAGTGTTGGTGATCGACGCCGCCGAGGGCGTCGAGGTGCAGACCGAATACGCCTGGGAAGTGGCCTCGAACCTCAGCCTGCCCAGGATGATCTTCATCAACAAGCTCGATAAAGAACGGGCATCCTTCGAACGCACCCTCGCCCAGCTGCGCGACCGGTTCGGTGCCGGAATCGCCCCCATTGAGTTGCCGATCGGGGAGCACGCTGACTTTCACGGTATCGCCGACCTGTTCCGTGATAAGGCCTACATCTACGACTCCGGGGTAGCCCAGGAAGTCGACATTCCCGCGGAAATGGCCGACCGGGAACACGAGATCCACGACAATCTGGTTGAAGGCATCGTCGTCGCCGACGACGACATCCTGGAGGCCTACCTCGAGGGGACCGTGCCATCGGTCGACGAGTTGGAGAAGACGATGGCCGCCGGCATCGCCGATGCCACAGTGTTTCCGGTCGTTGCCGGCTCTGCGATCGGTCCCATCGCCGTGGACCGCCTCGCCGACTTCATCGTCGAGCTGGGGCCTGCGCCAACCGATCGGCCACCGATCATGATCGAGGTGGGCGACGAGATCATTGAGATCGAATCCGATCCCGCGGCCGACCCGCTGGTGTTCGTGTTCAAGACCATCGCAGACCCGTACGTCGGCCAGATCTCTTTGATGCGGGTGCGCTCCGGGACTCTGAGGCCTGACCTCACGATCACCAACACCCGCTCGGGGGCCGACGAGAAGCTGGCGAAGCTGGCGACGATGACCGGCAAGGAGACCGAACTGGTCGACTCGGCGCCCGCGGGCGACATCATTGCGGTGGCCAAACTGACCGACACCGCTACGGGGGACACCCTCGCACCGAGGAACAAGCCGGTGCGCTTGCCCACGCTCGAGCGGCCGAGCCCGGTGCTTGCCACCGCCTTGATCGCCAGGACCCAGGCGGATGATGACAAGCTGGCGACGGCGCTACGCAGGGTGCTCGCCGAAGACCCGGCTCTTGAGCTCGAACTGAACCCCGAGACCAACCAGACGCTGCTCAAAGGGATGGGGGAAACCCATCTGATGATCACCATCGAGCGGCTGGAGCGAAAGTTTGGCGTCGGTGTCGACACCGAGCCGGTCAAGGTCCCATACCGAGAGACGATCTCACGGCCCGCACAAGCCGAGGGGCGGTACAAGAAACAGACGGGCGGCCACGGGCAATACGGTGTCGCCCAGATCAAGCTCACTCCTACCGGCCGCGGCGAAGGTTTCGAGTTCGTCGACCAGATCAAGGGCGGTTCGATCCCCCGCCAGTTCATCCCTGCGGTCGAGAAGGGCGTTGTGGAGACGATGGCCGACGGCGGTATGCGCGGTTTCCCCATCGTCGACATCCAGGTGAGCCTGATCGACGGCAAATACCATTCGGTTGACTCGTCCGAAATGAGCTTCAAACAGGCGGGGCGGTTGGCGCTGCGCTCGGCGATGGAGCAGGCCGGTCCGATCCTGCTGGAGCCGGTTTCCAAGATCGAGGTCACGATTCCCGCCGATTATCAAGGGGACGTCATGGGGGACCTCTCATCTCGGAGAGGTCAGCTGCAAGGCACCGAGGCGAACTCGAGCGGCCAGCAACGGATCACCGCGCTCGTGCCAACGTCGGAGATCCTCAGCTACGCCATCGATCTGCGATCGCTCACCCAGGGATGGGGCCGCTTCGAGACGGCACACGACCACTACCAGGAAGTGCCGTCCCACATCGCCGACTCCATCTCCGCCGACAAAGACTGACTCTTCACCTCCGCTGAGCGGGATTGGCAACTCGTCGCCTCCCCCCACGCTTTGCCTCCCCCTCAGGTGGAGATGCCGAGGCGACTTCTTTGCCTCCCCCTCAGGTGGAGATGCCGAGGCGACTTCTTTGCCTCCCCCTCAGGGGGAGATGCCGAGGCGACTTCTTTGCCTCCCCCTCAGGGGGAGATGCCGAGGCGACTTCTTTGCCTCCCCCTCAGGGGGAGATGCCGAGGCGA
>Ga0255057_10000266_pt1 | contig 29270 bp, 28 predicted proteins | sample Cases_109_6_MG_FD_189022 | JGI IMG/M metagenome (GOLD analysis project Ga0255057, IMG submission 189022) | Seawater microbial communities from Amundsen Gulf, Northwest Territories, Canada - Cases_109_6 | ecosystem: Environmental > Aquatic > Marine > Gulf | place: Canada: Northwest Territories... | reverse complement strand
AGTCGGGCTACGGCCTCGAAGTGGACACCGAGCTGCGTCTGCTCAGAGTGGCCAAACGAATCGGCGAACAGCTTCCCGTAACCGTCAGAACAACCTTTCTAGGTGCTCACTCGATACCTCCCGAGTACCAGACAAACCGGAAGGGCTATGTCGAACTTCTCATAGAAGAGATGCTCCCGGCGACCGCCAATCTTGCCGACTACTGCGACGTTTTCGTCGAGGAGAATGTCTTCTCCGTTGACGAAGCGCGCAAGATTCTCACCGCGGCAAGCGCTCTCGGTCTGGGCGCACGGGTTCACGCCGAACAACTCAGTCATCTTGGCGGTGCCTCACTCGCCGCAGAGATCGGAGCCGCCTCGGCAGATCATCTCGACCATGTGACTCCCCACGATGCGGCCTCACTGAGTGAGTCCGGAGTGACCGCAGTGCTGGTTCCGGGCGCCGCCTACACGCTGAACACACCCCAGCCCTCCGGACGGATGCTTTGGGATGCAGGCTGCACCGTGGCGTTGGCCACGGATTGCAACCCGGGGACGTCCTACATGGAGACAATGGGTCTGGTCATCTCACTCGCCGTGGTCGGGATGGGTCTATCCGTCGAGGAGGCGTTGTGGGCTGCCACTAGAGGTGGTGCGGTGTCTCTGGGTCTTGACGACCGGGGTCTGATCAGCCCCGGTTTCGCGGCCGACCTGGTTGTCTTGGATGCACCCACGGTGGCCCATATCCCCTATCGCCCCGCCACCAATCTCGTCGCGACAACTATCAAGAATGGCACCATCGTCGCTGGTGAAGACTTGAATACAGCGTCCCGCTATTGAGAGGAGTCAGCTTGGACCGTAAGCGCATCGAGGCATTCCTGGAGAAATTCACAGGATTTCTCTCCGGCACCACAACGATCGGTTTATTGGCGGTAGCCGACCGGTCGGGGCTGAACGCATACCTTGGAGAACACCCGAGCGGAAAAGCGGCCGATATCGCCGAAGGCGCCGGATTGGACCCCCGCTACGTGACAGAGATCCTCTCCGGTCTCGCTGCAGCCGGTGTCGTTGAATACGACCCGACGACGACGACATTCACGCTCCCCCCGGAACACGCTCTGTTCCTTGCCAGCGATGCCAGCCCCTATTTCATGGGCGGATGGCTTGACATGTTGCCCTCGATCATGAGCCAGGTCGAAGGCGTGGCCAACGCCACGGTTCACGGTGGAGGTGTCGGCTTCGAGGAGTTTGGGGGAACGATCATCCGGGGTATCGATCGGGGCAATACCCCGTCGCAAAAGGCCTTCCTCACCTCCAAATGGTTGCCTGCTATCCCCGGAATGCTTGAACAACTAGAAAAGGGGATTCGGGTGGCCGATATCGGAAGTGGATCGGGTACGGCCGCCATTCTGATGGCACAGGCATATCCCAACTCTGAGTTATTCGGCTACGACGTGTCGGGTGACTCGGTGACGGTGGCGCGCAGTCGATCCGAAGACATACCCAATGTCGAATTTCACCCCTACACAGCCGAGGACATCCCCACCGACCCTGGCTTCGACCTGATCACATCGTTCGACGTGATTCATGATCTTGCCGACCCGATGTCAGGGTTGAAGAGGATTCGAGAGGCCTTGAAGCCGACCGGGTCCTATCTGATGATGGAGCCCAACGCCAGCTCTCATCTCGAAAACAATCTGGACGACCGCGGGGCGATGCTCTACGGAGTTTCAGCCCTGCACTGCATGACCCAATCCCTGGCGCAGAACGGCGCCGGTCTCGGGGCGGCATGGGGCGAAGAGATGGCCCGAGAATACGCAGGCGAAGCCGGTTTCACTTCTTTCGATCGGCTCGAGCAGATCACCAACCGCTTCTCCGCGTTTTACCTGCTGAAGCCGTGACCCGCCAGTGGATCGCCGAATTGGCATGGCTCGGTGGCGAGGATCTCGAACGGGATGTTTTCCTCGAGGTTGAAGACGGTCATTTTGTCACTGTCACACCCAACGTCACCGATGAGCCCGGGTCACGTCTACCGGGGGTAACACTTCCCGGAATGGTGAACACTCACTCACACGCTTTCCACCGAAAACTGAGGGGGCGCACCCATCGGAAGGGTGGGGACTTCTGGATCTGGCGTGACCTCATGTACCAGGTTGCGGCCGACCTCACGCCGGAGTCATATGAGGAGATCGCCACCAACGTGTACGCCGAGATGGTGGGAGCGGGTTTCACGACCGTGGGTGAATTCCACTATGTCCATCATCAGATGGGGGGACGGCCGTATCACGATCCCAACGAGATGGGTCATGTCCTCATCCGAGCCGCGAGACGGGCGGGGATCCGGATCGCACTCTTGGACGCCGGCTACTTCACCGCAGGCCTGGATGGGAGCCCGCTAAGCCCGGTTCAAATGCGATTCAGCGACGGGACGGTTGATTCCTGGCTGGAGCGGGTTGCGTCGCTCGCCGATTGCTACCGGGACCAACCCGATGTCCGTGTCGGTTTGGCTCCACACTCGGTGAGAGCGGTGCCGGAGTCCTACCTGGCCACTCTCGTGGAGCAGAAAGCTCCTGACATCACCACCCACATTCACGTCTCCGAACAACCAACCGAAAACCAGGTTTGCCGGGACATCACCGGAGTCACCCCTGTTGGGCTACTCGATCGCGTTGGAATGTTGGGACCAGACACCACCGTCATCCATGCCACCCACCTCACCGATTTGGATATCGACCTCCTGGGAGGCAGCCATACGCGGGTTTGCTACTGCGCCACCACCGAACGTGAGTTGGCTGACGGAATTGGCCCGGCCGCATCACTTCACGCCGCCGGCTCACCAATCAGTATTGGCTCCGATTCTCATGCTGTCATCGATCCGTTTGAAGAGTCGCGAGGGCTGGAGCTTCACAATCGCCTCGCCACCGGTCGACGGGGCGAATTCGCACCTGAGTATTTGTTGGAGGCAGCTACCAGAAGCGGTGCCGCCGCGCTCGGCTTTGAGACAGTAGGCCTTGTCGTTGGGGCGAACGCCGACTTCATCACCGTCTCATCGTCATCGCCGCGAACCAGCGGTCTCACCTCCGATCAAGGAGTGGCCCAGATCGTCTTTGCTGCGACCAGCGCCGACGTTACCGACGTGTTTGTGGCCGGCAATCGGATTGATGGTCTTTAGCGGTGTGTCACTAGTAGAGACTGGAAAACCAGTCGGGGGACCGCGCCGGCTCCATACCGCCAGGGCATCGTCCGATGTCGAACAGGACCGCTGCTGCGGGCCCGGGTACCGGGACGACCACCTGGGGAATCCCACACTGAATCAACCCTGTGCCCACCCACACGAACTCCCATGGCTCAGGGTTTGGACCCTGACTCTGAACATCATCTGGATAAGACGGGACAAAGCCGTGCATCATCGCTACCGCGAAGTTGTCCTCTTCAAGCCATCGGTAACCGCTGGTCGAGCGGAACTCCCCAAACGTCCCGCTGCGATACCGAAAATCGAGGGCATAACCGCCATGATGTTTCGAGGTCCCCGGTATCGACCACCAGGTGAGAGCGGCGTCAATGGCGTTGTCCGACGTACCCACGAGCTTGGAGAGGAATTGAGTTCGCTGGGCCGCCGGGGAGCGGTAGGCAGAAGAGACGACAAACAACATCCCGGCATCTCGGGCATCCATTTTCAGCGTCCGCCAGGCTTGGGCGGCCTGCTGTTGCATGGTGACACCGTCGGCGCTGCCAAGGTTTTCGGAGGCAGTGGGTCTGAGCACATAGCCGCGCTCGAAAGCCAGTTCCCAAATTCGAGCGTCTAATTCGTCGTCGCCGGTGATCGGGTAACTTCCGTTTGGCGCGTCCAGGTTGGGCAATGTGTTGGCGACGGCGTATTCGTAAAGGAACTGGAAATCTTCACCCGTGTATTCAGGGGGTCGAAGCTCCTCAGCCAGAGCTGGCGGAGAGCCACTGAACATCATGGCCACCACGGCCACACCAACCAAGAGTCTCCTCATCACCCTGAAAACGGTAGAGCCGCCGGGGCATTACCAGGCCCCACCACCACCACCACCGCCGCCGCCACCGCCACCACCGGAGAAACCGCCGCCACCGCCAGAGGATCCGGGTGGGGTAAAGGCACCCGACAAAGCCGACTGAAGACCTGAGAAGGCGTTCTCGGTGTGACCACCGGTGTATCCATAGTGACCGAACCAGTAGATCGAAGAGGCTGTCTCCAGCTCGGGCGGTGCATGGAGGCGGGCATTCTCCAAAACCTCCTCGGCCACACCAAATGTGATGGCATAGACGAGGTAGCGATCCCAAAGCTCGAGCGATATCGCCGGAGCCTCTTCGAGCCGTGAGAAGTCTGTCAGGTACCTGCGGAAAGCGGTCCAACGTGCCGATTCCAGCGCGCCTTCCGGGCTGCGTTTGGTACGGACACGACGAAAACTCAGGAGAACAAACAGGATGGTGGCTCCTAGAAACATCCCGAAGAGGATCAGGACCGCGATGGTCCCACCGCCCGGTCTCTCACCGAGAACACCGGGCAGCACGAAGAAGGACACTATGAGAATGACGATCAGAGAGATCCTCACGAACCACGAGATACCGTGACCGGCGTTGTCGATCATCCCGCTGCGACGGACCGCGGCCAATACTCGATCACGAAAACTCTGGTAGGTCTTGGCATTCGAGGTGGCGTCTTCACGGATCGCCACTTTGAACTCATGGAGTGGTCTGGGTCCCAATTCGAGTGCGCGCCGCACCACAGTCATCACCGACTGCTCGAAATCCCTGAGGCCAGTCTCTTTCTCGGTGAGCGAGAGCACTAGGTCAGTGATGGTCTCGGTTTTGAGCCCACCCCAGGTGCTTCGCTCCACTTGTGCCGGTGTGGCATCGATCACCCCTTGTCGGATTAAATCGAAAAGGGTTGCCGTGAATTCCCTTTCGGTAACCCCTCCCTGGGAGATAAGAGCACCCACCTCAGCAGGGGTGAGGTCAGTCGGTGGCTCCTGCTCGTACTCACGGTCGTAGTCGACTCTTGGTTCCTTGCCATAGAAGAAGTAGACGAGTCCCCCGAGTCCGAGAACAATGAGAATCAAGACAACGCCGCCCACGATCAGCCCGGTCCGAGACGCTCGGGCAGCCTCCTCCGCATTAAGGGCGAATTGAGCCTCTTCGGCAAGAATCCTTTCGAGACCGTCACCGTCGACAACCTGGGCACCTGAGGTGGAAGTCAGAAGATGGATCGGGAAAACAACACGCAACTCGACCCATTGCTCGGGCGGTACTCGTCTGGCTTCCAGGGAAGGCGAGACCCCGTCTTCACCAAGACTGGTCGAACCCTCGACGGTATATGGATGACCCCACACCAGAACTTCGCCCGTTGTGGCTCCTGATGGCAGAACGGCTCTCGCACTCAGTTCGTCAAGCCCTGCCGACCAGCTGTCGCCCCATACTTGGTAGTTGACGTCGACAACGTCGTCGTATGCCACGGTTAGCCCGGTAACCCGATAGACCAACTGAAACGTTCGTTGCGTGTCGGTGCTGGCGTGATGCCAAACGATTCGGACGAATGAGCCGTTTTGTTCGACTCCATATGTTCCAGCGGGTGAAGCACAGCCAAGAATGGTGCACCCGCCAAGCTGATAAGAACCACCCTGGTCGCTGACGGAAATGACGTCGATGGTCTCGCCGAATCGAAGGTTGATGTCCCGATATGCGCCGGAGAAGCTCCCAGAAAAGTCATAGGTGAGCAACTCGGTGACGTCGAGCGACCCATTTTCGTTGACGACCACGGTGACATCGGCTCGGGCCATCCAAAACGACTTTGCCAAAGCCGGCAGCGCCGGCAGCACCACCAGCACAATGACTGCCAACAGTCGTAGTTTGGCCTTCACATCAGAACTCGACGGCGGGTGCCTCCTCCGCCTCGTCTCCCGCCACAAAGAACTCCCGGACCTTGAAACCTGTGGCACTAGCCACGAAATTGGTCGGGATCTGCTGAACCTTGTTGTTGTAGGTCAACACTGTGTCGTTGTAGATCTGACGACTCACCGCAATCCGGTTCTCGGTCTCCTCGAGATCCTCCTGGAGGCTGGCGAAATTCTCAGACGCCCTCAGCTCCGGATAGTCCTCGGCAACAGCAAAAAGCTGACGCAGGGCTTGGGTCAGGAAGTTCTCAGCCTGAGCCTGCTCGCCGGGCGTCGACGCTGCTTGGGCACCACCTCTTGCCTGGGTGACCCTCTCGAAGGTCTCCTGCTCATGGGTTGCATAACCCTTGACCGTCTCCACCAGGTTGGGGATCAAGTCGTACCGCCGTTTCAGCTGCACGCCAACCTGTGACCAGGAGTTGTCGACACGGTTGCGGTCACGGACCAGACCGTTGTAGATAACGACAAGAATCGCGATCAAAAGACCGAACGCAGTCAGAAAGATGATCCAACCCATGAGTGGAGTTTAGGTGGTCAACCCATCGCCTGTTGCTGCTTGCTTGGGAGCAAAGAGGTGCAACGAGACACAGTCACCGTTTCGGCGGGGGCGGCTGTGAGTCAACCGCGGTTGCCCAGTCATCGGGAAGCTCAACGGTTGACATACGGGACATCAGGCTCAGATAGATCTCGGACGCGGGACCATCCACCTTTGCTCCCGGGTCGCCATCGCCATAGGTCCAGGTCCGTGCCAGATCCGAAGGGGTGACCGTCAGGGTCTGAACATCTCCGAGCGGAGCCAACCACATGTCCCCGAACTCGTCGAGTCCCGCTTCGGCGACGAGATCGTGAAGTGGTTCGGGCTCTCCGAAGGCCTGTTCGGCATCCCAACGATGCACTCCGGTCTCGACCAGCATCCGTGTTTCCCAGAACCCGAGAACCCGGCTGGGGCCAAAGGCCCAGGTGGGGGTACTCGGATCGGCGTCGGAAAGCGCTCCAACCATCTCCCCGAGATTCAGCTCATACCACTCGACCGAATCCATTCCCTCAGGCAAACGTGGAGCCGAAATGCGGTCCTGGGGAAGCTGGCGACAAATCAGCACAGTTCGCCCATGGACCGAAGCGGTATGTGAGGCCAGGTCTGCCAGGGTCCAGTCGGGATACTGAGGCACCATTCGGCCGGGGTCCCGACGAACTGCGTCGGCGAGACGCTGCCCCTGGGATTTGATCACCTCGAGTGTTTCAGCCGAGTGCACGCACCATCGCCTCACCCATGTCTGATGGTGTCTCGGCGATAACGATGCCGGCGGCCGTCATTGCCTCAATCTTGGCCACGGCTGTGCCTATGCCACCCGACACGATTGCCCCGGCATGACCCATCCTTTTGCCCGCCGGCGCGGTGGTGCCGGCGATGAACCCCGCCACCGGTTTGCTCATCTCTGATTTGACAAACTCAGCGGCCTCCTCCTCGGCGGCCCCACCTATTTCACCGATCATCACCACTCCATCGGTCTCGTCGTCGTCCTGAAACATCCTGAGGCAATCGACAAAACTGGTGCCGCTGACCGGATCGCCTCCGATGCCGACCGCCGTCGTTTGACCAAGACCAAGAAGTGTCAGTTGGTGCACGGCCTCGTACGTGAGCGTGCCCGATCGTGAGATGACGCCGATCCTTCCCCTCTGGTGGATGTAGCCGGGCATGATTCCGATCTTGCACTCCCCTGGTGTGATCACCCCGGGACAGTTGGGGCCGATCAGCCGTGTTCCGCTTCCTTGTAGATACCGTTTGGCCTCGATCATGTCGGCAACGGGGATCCCCTCGGTGATAGCGACTACAAGCTCGAGACCGGCGGCGACAGCTTCCATGACCGCGTCGGCCGCAAACGGGGGCGGAACATATACGACCGATGCGTTGGCACCGGTGGCGGCCACTGCCTCTTTGAGCGTGGCAAAAATCGGTAGGTCGACGGAATAACTGTCGTCACGCTCGGGGACTCCGGAGTGGTCGGTTTCGCCCTCGAAATGAAATTCGGTGCCGGCTCGCGACGGATGGACCGCACCCACCATCTGAGTCCCATAGGCAATTGCCTTATCAGTGTGGAACTGCCCTGTCCTACCCAGACCTTGAACCAACACCTTGGTGTTCTCATCCACGAGCACACTCACGTCGTCAACTCGAAGATCTTCTCAGCGCCATCCCGGAGGTTGTCGGCACCGACGACTTCCAGGCCCGATTCTTCGATTATCTGCCTACCCAGCTCGACATTGGTTCCTTCAAGACGAACCACAAGCGGAACTTCCAACCCGACCCGTCCAATGGCTTCGACGATGCCTGTTGCAATGATGTCGCAACGCATGATTCCACCAAAAATGTTGACGAAGATCCCTTTCACATTGGGGTCTCGAGTGATGATCTGAAAAGCGGTTGTCACCTGATCGGCGGTTGCCCCTCCACCGACATCGAGGAAGTTTGCCGGCTCCCCACCGACATGTTTGATCGTATCCATTGTGGCCATAGCCAATCCAGCGCCGTTGACAAGACACCCGATCGTTCCACTGAGCTTGATGTAGTTGAGTCCGGCATTCTTAGCGGCCAACTCGGCGGCGTCCTCCTCCGTGTCGTCACGCATGTCGGCGATATCGGGATGGCGGTATAGCGCGTTGTCATCGAAGGCCATCTTGCCGTCAAGAGCCATCACCAGACCCTCCGTCGTAGCAACAAGCGGGTTGATCTCGATCAAGTCTGTGTCCAACTCGGTGGCAGCCCGCGCAACCGCCTTGACAAACACCGCGAAGTGCTTGGCGGCGTCGCCCTCGAGGCTGAGACCGTGTGCGAGCTCGTTGGCCTGGAATGAAGCGAGACCGATGGCGGGGTCGATTTCTACCCGGAGAATCTTCTCGGGTGTTTCCTCAGCAACCTTCTCGATCTCGACGCCGCCCTCGACAGAAGCCATCACAATGTTCCTCGAGGCAGTCCGATCAAGGAGCACGGCAAGATAGAGCTCACGGTCGATGGCGATGCCCTGCTCGACGTAAAGGCGATTGACTACCTTTCCCTGTTCACCGGTCTGGATGGTGACCAGAGTGCTGTTCAGCATTTGTTGTGCCAGCTCGCGGACGGCGGCCTCGGCGGCGCCAGGGCCACCCTCGATGCCATCGGTTATCACGTTGACGCCATGCACGTCAGGGTGCTCGTTGAATGTCCCTTTGCCACGACCACCGGCGTGGATCTGGGCTTTGAGAACAACAACCGGATTACCCGACTCTTCGATGAGTGGCCGGACCGCGGCAGCAGCCTCATCGACTGAACGGGCCACACGCCCCAAGGGCACCGGGATGTCTCGGGCGGCCATCAGTTGCTTGGCCTGATGCTCGTGGATTTTCAATTGATTCCTCTCTTAGGCGAGACATTGGCGTCGACCCATGATGAGATCTCGTCGAGTGGAGTACCCGGCGTGAATATGGTCGCTATGCCTGCATCAACGAGCCCAGGAACATCGGCATCGGGGATAACCCCACCTCCGAATACCACGACATCAGCCGCATCCCGTTGGGCCAGTTCTGTCACAACCTGAGGGAAGAGAGTGTTGTGGGCTCCTGAAAGCGAGGAGAGACCTACAGCGTCAACGTCTTCCTGCAATGCGATTTCCGCTATCTGAGACGGGGTCTGGTGAAGACCTGAGTAGATCACCTCGAACCCTGCGTCCCGAAGTGCGCGAGCGATGACCTTGGCACCACGATCGTGTCCATCGAGACCTGGTTTTGCGATGAGAATTCGTCTGGGCATGACCGGCGACAAAGGCTAGTGGTGTCTCGCTAGTTGACCACAACGGCGTTGGATCGTCGTGATCAAACTGGTAGGCAATCATTGGTGATTGGACTATGTATGGCATCATATATGGCGTGAAACGGACCACGGTGTACTTTCCCGAGGAGATGAAGGCTGTAATCGAGCGGGAAGCTGCCCGGCGCCGGGTGACCGAGGCCGAGGTGATCAGGACTGCGGTGGAGTCACTTCTCGGTGATTCAAATCCACCCATCCCAGACCTCCCTCTGTTTCCCAATGGGTTCGGGATAGACATCGCGGGCAGGGTGGACGACTTGCTCGAGGGAATGGCTGGCGACGTCATGGAAGACATGTGATTTGCGACACCAGCGGAATCCTCTCAGCATTCTCAGCTGATCAACCACATCACACCGAGTCTGCGATGGCGCTTCGAAATGCCGACGCCCGGCTCGTTTCGCCCGGTGTGTTGACCGAGATCGACTACCTCGCATCGCGACAACTCGGACACCGTTTCGCTGCCAAGATCTCGGTCGCTCTGGCCGGGCCCGAATACCAGATTCTCGCATTCACCGAAGAAACGCTGAAAGCTGCCACGGAGATAATGGCGACCTACACCGACCTCGACCTCGGACTTGTCGATGCTTCGCTGGTAATCCATGCCCGCGACATGGGCACAGACGACATCCTCACCCTGGACCAGCGCCACTTCCGAAGCGTCCGCTCGTTGAGTGGCCGACACTTCAGATTGCTCCCCTTCGACGTCGAGTGAGCGACTGAGCACAGCCTTCGTTCAGTTGTCGTGCCTTCGCAAAAAGACACCGCATCCTGTCATGTGGCGCAGGACTCCTCTACAGCCCTACTCTCTAGAAGTGCCCAAATCCAATCTCCACGGTCTCGCCGACTCGGGTGTCAGCGTCTGGTCAGACCAAATCTCCAAAGCGATGCTCGACTCGGGCGAACTGGCGAGACGCATCGAAGAAGATGCAGTCTCGGGGGTCACGTCCAACCCGACGATCTTCGCCGGTGCGATCGTCGGCTCCGATGACTACACCGAACAACTCCAGGATCTGAAGTCAGGAGGCACGTCGACCGAAGAAATCGTTAAGAGCCTGATGGCGTCCGACATCACCCGCGCATGTGACGAGCTAGCTGATGTTCATCTTTCGACACAGGGTCGGGATGGATTCGTATCGGTCGAAGTATCTCCGACTCTGGCCTCAGATACCGATGCCACGGTTGGCGAGGCCAGAGATTGGGTCAAGCAAATCAGCCGCCCCAACCTCCTCGTCAAAGTTCCGGCGACACCTGAAGGCATTCCCGCAATCCGTCAGCTCATCGGCGAGGGAATTTCGGTCAACGTGACCTTGATCTTTTCGCTCCAGCGATACCTCGAAGTCATCGATGCCTATCTCGCCGGCCTGGATGATTTCAACGAAATGGGAGGTGACCTGGCCTCAGTCGCCTCAGTCGCCTCTTTCTTCGTCTCCCGTTTCGACAGCGAAGTCGACCGAAGACTCGACGAAATTGGGTCGACCCGTGCCCAAGCCCTGAAGGGTGTGACCGCGGTGGCCAACGCTCGAGTCGCGTATGGCGAGTTCATCAAAGAGTTTGGATCGTCGAGATACACCCAGCTCGCAGTCAATGGAGCACGTCCCCAGAAACCACTTTGGGCCTCGACATCCACCAAGAACCCGGAGTACCGGGATCTTCTCTATGTCGAAGACCTGGTGGCTCCCAATACCGTCAACACGATGCCTCTGGAGACAATCGAGGCCTACCAGGATCATGGCAACCCCAATCCGTCACAACTCAGCGACCTCGACATCGAAGAAGCTCGCAATAATCTTGATGAGCTTGGCGCAGTCGGTGTCGACTACGACGACGTGGGGCAAACTCTCGAACACGAAGGGGTCGACAAGTTCGTCACCAGCTGGAACGAGTTGGTTTCGGGTGTCGACACAGCCTGAAGTCGACTAACTTCTCGAAGCCATGACCAAAGAAGAGAAACAGACCAAGCTGCTCGGAACCTCGGATCGTATCGAGTTGCTAGCGACAATCGTCTTGGCTTTGGCTGCGATTTTCACCGCTTGGGCAGCATTCGAAAGTGCCAAATGGAGCGGTGAGCAAGCCACCAGTTTCAGCAGGGCCGGAGCGACCCGCACCGAATCGACCCGTTTCGACACTCGTGCAGGTCAGCTGGCTGGTGTCGACGTCGCCATCTACACGTCTTGGCTCGATGCTTTCAATTCCGATAGAAACGACGGATTTATCAGCTTCGCGCCAGGCGACCTCTACGAGCCAACCGAAGGAACATTGTCCGGATTCCTGTTTGAAAGGATGAGACCTGAGTTTGCGCCTGCGATGAATGCATGGGTGGTCGCGCTCGCAGAAGACCAAGAAACAGCTCCTCCGACACCGTTTGCAATGGAGGAGTATGTGCTCGCCGACAGCCTCGAGGCATCGCGCCTCCAGCAGGAGGCCGACGACTTCGCCGCCGCGGCCGGGCAAGCCAACCAGAACTCAGACGACTATGTGCTCACCGTGGTGGCTTTTGCCCTAGTGCTCTTTTTCATAGGTGTCAGCTCCAAGCTGAACAACAGCCGAAACAGTTTGCTCGCTGTGATCATCGCCACGGTGATGTTCGTCGGGACCACGATCGTGCTTTTCAGCCTTCCAAAAATATGGCCGTTCTAGCCGAGTAGACGCGTCATCAAGACTTCGTCGCCGGGCCCTTTCCCCACGGAATTCGATCATGCTCTTTCGAGCGGGGCCCACGCTAAGAGGAGACGCTTCTTGCCCTGAGTGTCAAACATCACTTCAGCTTCAGCCCGGTCGCCTTCACCAACTATCTCCCGCACCGTGCCAAGACCCCACTTGTCATGACGAACACGATCACCGGCAGAGACCTCGCCCGGAGCCACTGTGGTCCTGGGACCGGATGCGGCTGCGCGATCTGCCGGCCTGCGGCGCTGTCGCTTTGGCGCCATCCGCAGCAATTCGTCAGGCACTTCCTTGAGAAACCGTGACGGCGGGTTGTAGCTAGAGCCACCGAACAGCATCCGCTGCCAAGCCGACGTCAGATAGAGCAGATCCTGCGCTCTTGTGATCCCGACGTATGCGAGACGACGCTCCTCCTCCAGTTCGTCTGGATCGCCAAGAGAGCGCATGTGAGGAAAAACCCCGTCTTCCATCCCGACCATGAACACAACCGGGAACTCCAAGCCTTTGGCAGTGTGCAGGGTCATCAGCGTCACTGCTCCAGCGCCCTTATCCCATTCATCTATGTCTGCAACCAGTGCGGTCGACTCCAAGAAGATCTCCAATCGGCGCAGATTGTCAAGGTCGTCGAAGTCCTCGTCACCGATGACAGCTCCTTCGTTGGAGCTCTCGAATTCAGCGGCGACACCGGCGAGCTCACGAAGGTTCTCCACCCGCCCCATCGCTTCGATGGTGCGCTCCGATTCGAGGTTGGCAACCATTCCTGTGTCATCGAAGACAGCTTGAATCGCCTCCTCCACACCTCCAGCCTCAGCTTTCTCGCGGATACGGTCGAGTAGGGCGACAAACTCGAGAACTGACCTCTGTGCTCTAGCGTTCAGTTGAGGGATCTCCCCTGCCCGCTGGAGCCCTTCGTGGAAGCTGATTCGATGGGTCTGCGAATAACGATCCAAATGGGCGACGGTGGTCTGCCCGATTCCACGACGCGGTTCGTTGATGATCCGCTTCATTGAGACTTCGTCGGTCGGGTTGACTAGAGCTCTCAAATAGGCAACCGCGTCTTTGATCTCTTTGCGATCGTAGAACTTCACCGACCCCACCACCGTGTAGGGAATTCTGCGGCGGACAAACACATCCTCGATGACCCTCGACATGGCGTTGGTACGGAAAAACACGGCCATATCGGCCAGATTGAACCCCTCGCCTTGGTGTCGCTCAATCTCGTCCACGACGAAACCCGCCTCGTCATGCTCATCCTCAGCCTCAAACCGGATGATCTCATCGCCACGCCCGCGATCGGACCAGAGGTGCTTTGAGGTCCGCTTGGTATTGTTGGCAATGACTGAGTTGGCGGCTTCCAGAATCGTTTCGGTGGACCGATAATTCTGATCGAGGATGATGACCCTGGCGTCGGGATAGTCTTTCTCGAAGTCCCGGATGTTCCTGATATCAGCCCCGCGAAACTTGTATATCGACTGGTCGGAGTCACCGACTACACACAGGTTGCGATGGGTAGCGGTCAGCTGTTTGACCAGCATGTATTGGGCGCGATTGGTGTCTTGGTACTCGTCGACAAGCACATATCGAAACCGGTGTTGATAGGTCTCGAGAACGTCGGGAAATGCCGCGAAGAGCTCCACTGAGACCATGATCAGGTCGTCGAAGTCCATCGCCGAAGCCTCGACCATGCGTTGCTGATACAGGCGGTAGATATCTGCAACCTGCTCGTGGAAGAAACCCTCTCCCTGGTCGGCGAACGACTCGTAATCAACTAACTCGCTCTTTGCCTTGGAGATGACGCCTTTCATCGCCTTTTCCGGAAAACGTTTGGTGTCGAGGTCGAGATCCTTGATCACCATCCGAAGCAGGCGAATTGAGTCGGCGTCGTCGTAGATGGTGAAAGCTGACCTGTATCCGAGTCTGTGTGCTTCTCGACGGAGAACCCGCACACATGCCGAGTGAAATGTGCTCACCCACATCGAGCGGACCATGCTGCCCACCAGAGCACCAACCCGTTCCTTCATCTCATTGGCAGCCTTGTTGGTGAAGGTGATGGCAAGGATCGAATCGGGTGCGACCCGAAGGTCCATGATCAAATGGGCAATGCGATAGGTGAGAACGCGGGTCTTGCCAGACCCTGCTCCCGCAACCACCACAACCGGACCCTCGGTGGCGGCGACCGCCTCACGTTGGGTCGGATTCAGTTCGGCGAACAGCGGTGAGTCGGCGGGAACATCATCGAGAAACCATTCAGCCTGCTGCATCGACCACAGATGGTACCGGCCGACCGGGACGAATCACACAAGTGTGATCGCTGATCAACACCGTTTTGATCAGACTGAGAGGGCGTCCTCCGGAAGCTCGACAAGTCCCCCCGACTCCGCCTCGGAGGCCTGGACGGTGCCCTTATCGGAGATGGCACGGCGACGGAGCGGGAGGGAGTAGCAGAAGCGAGCGCCGGTCGGAAAACGCCGCTCGTACCAGACGTCGCCACCCATATGCCGAGCGAGACGTCGGGCGATGGGGAGACCGAGGCCGAAGCCAGTGGCTTCGCGAGTGTCACCCTTCGAAACCTGCTCGAAGTTTTCGAACACCTTCAATGCCTCCAGGTCGGGCACACCTGGGCCGTTGTCAGAAATGATGACCAAGTATTGGTCGCCCATCACAGAGCCTTCGGACATGATCTGATTGCCACCGTATTTGCGAGCGTTCTCCATCAGGTTGCGAACGATCTGCTGTACTCGACGCCGATCGGCGTAAACACGGACGCCGTCCGGGAGAGAAACCAAGGAGGTCTTCTTTCCGCCATTGGGGAAGACCACCTCGGCAACATCCGAGATCAAGTCGCCAAGGTCGAACAAATCGGGTTGTAGTCGGAGGCGGTTGGCTTCGAGTCTCGGGATAACGAGTACGTCTTCGACCAGGTCGCCCAAGTAGATGGCTTGCCGATTGATGATCGACAGGAACTCATCGATTTCGCTACGCGGCAATTCGTCCCAGGATTGAGCAAGGGTGTCCGCGAATCCAGCGATGGAGGTAAGCGGTGTGCGCAGCTCATGGCTGATCATCGCAACAAAGTCGTTCTTGAGGCTGTGTGCCTCTTGATTGAGGTGCAGCACCTCGCGCTCCCGCTCTCGGCTCTGGCGCGTCATGTGCCATGCCCAAATCAAGGCCGCCGCCCCGACAAGGGGCAGCAAATAGAGCAGGTACTCCCCGTACTGCAAGATTTCAGGCATGCACCCTGGTTATCGGCCGGATATGGGCCCTTCTGAAGCCTGGTGTCAACACCTACGCTGTGTCGGCATCCTCCAGACCAATCAACTGCTTCAGAGTCTTGGTGAGCACACCTTGACGCAGGTCGAATTTGTCGAGATAGGCGTCGACCCCCACCTCCCAGGCTGCGGTTTTCTCATCCTGGGTAGCCACACCTGAAACCATCACGATGGGCACCTGAACATCGGAGGCTCTCATCGCCCGCACCAATTCGACACCGTTGGATCGCGGCATCGAATAGTCAACAACCATCGCGGCAAACCCGTCCGTCGCCATCGCAAGCACGGCCTCGCGTGCGCCGCTCGCCACTTTGACGTCGAAACCGGCTCCGTTGAGAGTGGCCGAGAGGAGTTGGCGAACACCGGCTGAATCGTCGACAACCAGGACACGAGGCTTGTCCTCGAGAATTCGTGGCCGCTGACGTGCCACGACGCCAAGGAAGTTTGGATCAAGAACGACCAGCACCTGACCACCCCCGAGCAGGGCGGCACCCGTGATGTGTCCGGCGCCCTCGAGAATCGGACCGAGATTCTTCACCGCAACCCGGCGTCTATCGATCAACTCACTGACAGTAACCGCCACCATCCCCGACCGGGTGCTGACCACCAGCAGCTCGGACTCGTCGGGTGGTTGGGGGGAGCCGACCGCCAGCGAGAGAGAAACACACGGAATGGCACCGCTCTTGAATCGTAGTTCCCGACCGCTTGGAGTCTTGGTCAACTCCGCTGTCGACAAAGGCATCGCCGCCTCGACCGCAGCTTCGGGAAGGCCCCAAAACTGATCACCAAGCGCCACGACTACAACACTCTGCAAAACCATGGAAAGCGGCAACGTCAGCGTCACAGCTGTGCCCTTACCGGGTGAGGACTCGATGTGAACCGCACCACTCACCTGCTCCGCTGCCTCCAAGGCCTCAGGCAGACCGTCGCCAGCCCCGGAGAAGTCAGTGGCCTCCTCGACGGTTGTGAAACCGGGATGGAAAAGGACGGGACTTAGATCTGGCTGAAGCACGGAAAGACCGCTGGCGTGAGCGGCCTCAGCCACACGATCCCAATCGATGCCTGCACCGTCATCGGAGACCGTGATCTCGATCCGTTCGTCCACCTTCTCGGCGTAGACGTGAATCGTCCCAGTCGCGGTTTTTCCCAATGCGACGCGCTTGTCAGGGAGCTCTATGCCGTGGTCAACGGCGTTGACCAGAAGATGACGCAGCGGATCACGGATCAAATCAACAATCTGACGATCGAGTTGGACGTCCTCACCGGTCACGTCAATTCGGACGTCCTTCCCCAAACGACGAGCCAGATAGCGAACGAACTGAGGAAAGGTGGCGACGGCATCGAAGAACGACACATTGGCCAGCGAAACTGCTTGATTCTGGATGTCGGCGACCGATGCACTGAGTCGCTCCAGCTGACCCCGCCACGACTTGCGAAAAAGCTCGGGATCAGCACCTTCGATACTGACCAAAGACAGATCTGCGAGAGCGTCCGCGTCGAGCGACACTTCGACGGTTCGATTAATGAGCCTGTAGAGGTCGCTGGTGTCGACCCGGGTCGCACCCCCGAGCAGAGATTGGGAGACGGATGACAGAAGACCACCGAGACTGCTGGAGTCAGGCTGACGCAGGGGGATGACCTCGGTGGACTCATCTGTGTGCACGACCTCTGAGTCGAGCTTCTCGATGATGTCCAAAAGCTCGGCTCCGCTACCAGCCTCGAGTGTTGCAACCAAACGCCCCGCTGCCGCCTCCATAGAGACGATCACATCTGAATCGGGTATCTGACCCTCACCGACCAACCGCCAAAGTCGCTCGAGACGTGCACCGGCTTCCTTGATAGCGTCGAATCCGAGAAGACCAGCCGACCCTTTGATCGTGTGCGCGTCGCGGACCAGATCCGGAATGGTGTCTGCGACCAGAGTTTTGTCGGCCAAATCTCGAGCGCCCGCGACGAGACGACTCGACCGTTCGTCAAGCTCCTCGCGAAAGATACGCGTGAGTTCAGGTGTGTTCAGATCCAATATGAGTTTTTCCTGGCCAACGCCATCCCTATCGGCAAGGCGACATGCTCTCTGAATGGACCTATTGAACCGATGTCACTCCCATTCGATCGTCGCCGGGGGCTTGGACGAAATGTCATATGCGACACGGTTGATCCCGGAAACCTCGTTGATGACGCGCGACGAGATACGTTCCAGGATCTCGTACGGAATTCGAGCCCAGTCGGCTGTCATCGCATCCTCGCTGGTGACTGCTCTGACGATCAAGGGATAGGCGTAGGTCCGACCGTCTCCTTGAACACCCACCGTCTTGATGGCCGGCAGGACACCGAAGGCCTGCCAGATCTCGCGATACAGCCCGGCGCGCCGGATCTCATCGAGGATGATGCTGTCCGCCGCCCTGAGAATGTCGAGTCGCTCCAACGTCACCTCACCGATGATCCTGACCGCCAGCCCGGGGCCCGGGAACGGCTGACGCCAGACGATCTCCTCGGGCAAACCAAGCTCCTCGCCGATGCCGCGGACTTCGTCCTTGAATAGATCGCGAAGTGGCTCGACGAGTTCGAGCGTCATGTCCTCGGGCAGGCCACCAACGTTGTGGTGGGTCTTGATGGTCGCCGCCGAACCGGAGCCAGATTCGATGACATCGGGGTAAAGGGTGCCCTGAACGAGAAACGCGGCATCACCCACCGAGCTCGCGGCCTCCTCGAACACCCTGATGAAGGTCTCACCGATGATTCTTCGCTTCTGCTCGGGGTCACTGACGCCAGCCAGTTTCTCCAGAAAGCGATCGGCCGCCTTGATGTGAATCAGGTCGACATCGAAGTTCGATCGGAATGTCTCCTCCACCTGGCTGGCCTCGCCAGCTCTCAGCAGGCCGTGATCCACGAAGATGCAGGTCAACTTATCGCCGACCGCTTCATGGACAATGGCAGCGGCTACCGACGAATCAACCCCGCCCGAGAGACCACAGATAACACGCTCGTCTCCAACTTGACGACGAATCGTCTCCAACTGGGACTCAATTATCGAGTGTGATGTCCAGGAGGGCACGGTGTGACAAACGTCGTAGAGGAAGCGTTTGATAATTTCGCTTCCCTGTGGCGTGTGGGCGACCTCGGGATGGAATTGGACACCGTACAAGCCGCGCTCCCGGTGTTCCATCGCCGCAATAGAGGCACCGGACGTTGTCGCGACAGATGTGAATCCTTCGGGCACCCCTGTCACCTGATCATTGTGTGACATCCAGACGCTCTGTTGGGAAGGGAGGTCGCTGAGGAGGACCGAATCTCCGGTCACTTCCATAGAGGTGTTGCCAAATTCGGCATCGCCAGTGTTGGAGACGTGCCCACCGGCCAGGTCGGCCATCAACTGATGCCCATAGCAAATACCCAGTATCGGGATCCCGAGTTCGAGAACCTGGGGGTCGATCCGATTTGCATCTTCGGCGTAAACAGACGCGGGTCCACCGGAGAGGATCAGACCGACGGGGCGGCGGGTTCGAATCTCAGCCGGTGTGATGTTGCTGGCAACAATCTCAGACCGGACATGGGCTTCCCGGACGCGTCGTGCGATCAGTTGTGCGTACTGGGCGCCGAAATCGACAACCAGGACAGTCGGTTCGGGTTCGCCCGTTGTCATCCCATCCCGACGTTCTGGGAACGTTGCAGAGACTTACCTTCGGTCTGCAGGGACGGGGCGATCATCACCTCCGCCTTCTGAAACTCCTTGACGTCGGAGTATCCGGTGGTCGCCATCGACATCTGGAGGGCCCCAAACAGATTGAGCTTGCCGTCGTTCTGGTGTGCCGGACCCACCAGGATTTCCTCGAGAGTCCCCCGGTCACCGGTATGCACCCTTGCCCCGCGGGGAAGTGTCGGATGGAAGGTTGCCATCCCCCAGTGGTGTCCTTTGCCGGGAGCCTCAGTGGCCGATGCCAACGGAGAACCGAGCATCACCGCGTCGGCACCACATGCGATTGCCTTGGCGACGTCACCACCGGTCCTCATCCCACCATCGGCAATGACGTGGACATATCGACCTGTTTCATCGAGATAGCGGATGCGGGCACCCGCCGCATCGGCGATAGCGGTTGCCTGGGGAACACCGATTCCGAGGACCCCTCGAGTCGTGCAAGCCGCACCCGGTCCGACACCCACCAGAACACCGACAGCCCCAGTGCGCATTAGATGGAGAGCGGTCGAGTAGCTGGCCACGCCTCCCACTATGACTGGCCCTTCACAATCGGCGATGTACTCCTTGAGATTGAGCGGCTCGGACCGACTCGACACATGCTCGGCGGAGACCACGGTGCCCTGGATGACGAGAATGTCGAGACCGGCGTTGAGGGCGTAGTCGGCCCAAAGCCGCACCTTCTGTGGAGTGAGACTGCCCGCGGTGACAATGCCGGATTCCTTCAACTGAGCTACCCGCTGACCGATCAGGTCCGGCTTGACCGGCTCTAAATAGATTTCCTGCATGCGGAGGGTCGCCTTCTCGTCAGAGAGCTCGGCGATCTCCTCGAAGTAGGGAGTGGGATTCTCGTAACGGCTCCAAAGACCCTCGAGATTGAGGACTCCAAGCCCACCCAGCCGACCGATCTTGATCGCCGTCTCGGGGCTGATCGCCGAGTCCATGGCGGAGCCCATCATCGGGAGTGCAAACTTGAAGGCGTCGAGTTGCCACGAAATGTCTATGTCGTCGGGATCTCTAGTTCGCCGTGATGGGACGATCGCGATGTCATCGAACCCGAAAGCCTGCCTGCCCGATTTGCCGATGCCAATATCGATTTCCACGTGATCCTCCAACGCTTTCGCGCAGGGTAACAGTGCACTCATCGGACATATGTAGGCTCCCAGCCGGTGTCGGAAATTTCTGAGCGCCCACTCGCCAAACGACGCAAGTCATGGACGATTACCGACTTTGTATTGGTCTGGCTGGGGGGCTTCGTCGGAACGGGAGTGTTCTTTGCCGTAGCCCTCCTATTGGAAAACGACGACTGGCTGATCGTCCTCGGCCTGGCCGGACAATACATAGGGAATCTCGGTGTCCTCTGGCTGCTGGCTCGCCTCAAAGACGACGCCGATCTTGGTTTCAAGGTCGAACCCCGCGACGTCTTCTACATAGGCCTCGGTTTGCTGCTCCAGCTCATGTTGGCGCTCTTGCTGCTTCCGCTTGCCGAGCTTCTGTTCCCGAACGGTGAACCGCCGCAACAAGTCGCTGAAATCATCGAGAGTGCGGAATCGTCGATGATCCTCAAGTTGAGTCTCGTCTTGGCGGCCGTGGTTTTGGCTCCGGTGACTGAGGAGATCATTTTCAGGGGGGTTCTTCTCAAGGCTCTTCGCAACCGCAGCACCGGATTCATCATGGTGGTGACTGCTGCGGTCTTCTCGGCCGTCCACGTTCTCGGTCTCGACACCGAGCGTCTGTGGGCATCGGCGGCATTGGTTCTGCCACCAATCTTCTTACTCGGCCTCCTCCTGGCCTGGGTCACTCTTCGCAGCGGGCGGCTGGGACCGGCGATCTTCCTCCACTCAGGCTGGAACCTCCTGGCCGCTCTGGTGTTGTTGATTCCCTCCGAATTGTTGGACCAAGCCGGCTAAAACCCACCCCTCTTCGGGCGCGCCCCGCCCCGCGGGCGGACAACCTCATGTATGAGGACACTTCAACCGAGAACCCCTCCGAGGATCGGGCCCATCAGGAGAGTCACAGCCAGTGCAAGTACAACCACCACAAGGCCAATCACGAAGGCCCTGGCGTTGCGGTCGGCCGACATGGCGCGCAAGGTTTCGGGTGGAGCACTAATACCGGCCTCGTGGCGCAACGCCACTCGCATCAACGAGTTGAAGATCAGTCCAATAAACGGCATGGACACGACGTTTACGACGTGAAGGAGGCCCATGGCGAGAAAGAAGACCCCGAATGCGAACGCGGTGCTATTCAGAGCGCTGCCAAGCGCCAGTTCCGCCTCGGGAGGCCCAAAATCGGAGTCGACCAGAATCAGACCGAAGAAGACCAGGTAGTAGGCCACATCCAGAACAGCCAAGAACCGATCTCCGGTCTCAGGACTGAGATGAAAGAGGTCTGTGACATAGCTCCTGGCAAACCTTCTTATGTTCGGAGCCAGCACGATCACCAGGACGCCCAGCACAGCCACCCGGAACAACTCGATCTCCCACGCAGCAATGGTCAGGCCTTGTGGGCCGGATGACACCACCACTGCGAAATAGCCGACAGCGAGAACCAAGCCGAGAAGAATCGAGAAGTAGATCTTGAGCAAACGTCGCCGATGAGCCAGATCCTCGGTGATGCTTCTACCGACACGTGCAAACAGGTCGAGGCTCGGATCGAACTCGTCGGCCTGATGCAAGGCGTCGGTGAGACGATCTTCGATCGTCATCGCACCACCTCCAAACGCTGTGCCAGCGCCTCCATACCCCGACGACAGTGAGTCTTCACCGAGTTGGGGGATATTGAGAGTGTCTCTGCGATTTCCCGCTCCGCAAGATCCATGTAGAAGCGAAGAACCAGGCACTCTCTTTGCCTCGGCGACAACGTATCGAGAGCCTCGAGGACCTCTGCCTGACTTTCGGTTCGGACGAGATGCTCATCGGGTTTCTCGACCGGCCGCCGGTCAACGAGGGCATCCTGATGGCGGAGAGACATCAAGCCTCTCCTGTTGTAGTCCCTCGCCAAGTTGAGAACGATGGAGCGAAGATAGGCGGCGGTTTTGTCCGGATCGGTGATCGATCCAGCCGCGTGGTAGAGCTTGATAAACGCCTCCTGAACGATGTCCTCGGCGCCCGCGCGGTCATCGGTGAACAATCTGGCGAGTCGGACCAGCGACACTGCTTCGGAGTGATACACACTTTCGACAAATACACGCCGTTGCCGCTCCTCAGACGTCCAAACTGTTTTCTCGGCAGCAACTACGACGAGCCAGAACATTGGTCTATCGAGAGGTCGCCGGGGTGTCTTCCTCGAGTTGTCGGCTCATTCCAAGAAGACGTCCGATAAGAGGAAGACTGAGAACGTTGAGACCATGCAAGATACCCATCAACAACAGCATCCCGGCAACACGAACCACCTCATCTTGGAGTTGGGCCGCCACCGAACGTTCCCAGCCGGGTTGTGCCTCGAACCGGATCGTGAACAGGATGTAGGCCGTGAAGATCAGGTAGTAAGCGACGTCCATGAGGACCAGATAGCTCTTCCCCGTCCTGGGGTTGGCCCGAAACACGTCACCGGCGTACGCCCGCCCAAATCGTTTGATAAGCGGTCCCAGTATCACCAAAATCCCGACCAGGACGACGTTGGTGATCAGTTCGATCATCCACCAACTCATTCGCACTCCCTTCGAGCCACCCTCATGCTGGCACCTTCTGAACTTCGGTGACGACAGAACTTCTATCGGCCGTCCGTCTTTCCAAGTACTCCGCGGTCGCCATGGCGGCTATCCCGTATCCCAGAGCGAAAAACCCAAACAATGCGATGTTGACCCAAGGTCCTGCGCCCAGCTCGAAGAACTCTTGACGCAAGCCCGAGTCAGTCAACAGCAACGTCATCTCGAAGACCGAAAGAACCACTCCGGCAACGACGACTGACGTGATTGAAAGAGCCCTTCGGATCAAGTTGCCGGCGATACCCACGACGCCACCAAGAACCCCGCCGATCCCCACGATGATCAAGAGAGTTCCTCCCGCCGAAAACTCAGGGGCCCGGGTTGGCTCCATGATCGCTACCAACCTCATCGCAACCCGGAACCCAGGCCCCATGATTAGTGCCCCGGCGATCACACCGCCGACAAGTCCAAACGCCACCGTTTTCCAAAAACTATCGGTGAATCGCCATGCAAGAGCCACAGCCAACACCAACAGCGGCAGCCCTATCATCGGTGACAAGACGTCTTCGATGTTGATGACGATGGCCACGACCACGCTTAGCGAGGTAAGTCTTCCCTTCCATGTCATGTCACCCTCCTCGGCGTCTTGTCCATACAGACGAATAGCGACCGGGTTTGGGTGACGCGCACGGCAAGGATGAGATGATCCGCACCCTGTCCGCAGCTACCTGAGGCTGTCCGCCGGGAAGGCGGAGGTTGTCCGCCCGAGGTGCAATGGCGGGTTTAGGTAAGGCCGGTGGCCTCACGGACCAGGATCATGGTCTTGTCGGCCGAGATACGGGCGCGGGCAGCGCTGGCCGACATCACGTCAGCCACCTCGGTGTCGGACATAGCGTCATATGCCTCACGAATCGGCTTGATCCCGGCCGCCACTGCCTCTCCAACGGCGACCTTGAACGCGCCATAACCCGCAGTGACGTACTCATCGGCGAGATCTTCGATAGAACGCCCGCTGAAGAAGGAGAACATTTCCAGGAGGTTTGAGATGCCGGGTTTCTCATCCCAGTCGAAGGCAACATCTGAACCTGTGTCGGTGACCGCTCCCTTCACCTTCTTCATGATTTGATCTGTGCTGTCGGTGAGCAAGATCCTAGATTTGACGCTGGGGTCAGATTTGGCCATCTTCGCCGTCGGATCTGTCAAGGACATCACCCGCGCCCCGATCTTCGGAGTGATCCTCTTCGGTATCGGAAACACCTCACCAAACCGGCTGTTGAACCTATCCGCCAGATCGCGGGTCAACTCCAGATGCTGGGTCTGGTCATTGCCGACCGGAACGGCATGAACCCGATGGATGAGGATGTCGGCCGCCATCAACACCGGATACGAGAACAGCCCCAGGTTTTGACCGGCCTTATCAACCTTCTCCTTGAATTGGGTCATTCTCTCCAGCTGTCCGATCCCGGTCAACGTCGAAAGGATCCAGGTCAACTCGACATGTTGTGACACTTCCGACTGGTAGTAGAGAAGGGACCGGTTGGGATCGATACCAACGGCGAGAACCATCTTGGCCAGATTGTGTCTTTCCTGCTCGAATGTCGTCGCGTCAAAGGGGACCGTCATGGCGTGGAGATCGACGACGTTGTAGACGGTGTCGTAGTCATCCTGCATCGCGACCCAGTTGCTCAGGGCACCCATCAAGTTCCCGACATGAACCTCGCCGGTGGGTTGCATGCCCGAGAACACTCTCTTGTCAGTCATCTTGTCCTTTCGAGAAGGCGGCCGACGCCAATCCTTGACCGACAAGATAGGCATGTTGGGCTCGACCAACCCCCACGAAGACTCGAACCTCTCACCACAGGGAATCGTTTGGGCTCGATCTGGCACGGCGGCAACACCGTTAACCGGTGGCCGGACCATCCTGGGCCGTCTCAGGAGTCACAAAACCGGCGACAATCTCATCGACGGGGACGGATGCGACGAGGACAGCTGCTCCTGCCCCAGTTATGAAGTCGTGGACCGGGACGTCGAGCTGTCTCACAGCACCACTACCCATCCTCCGCAACGACCAGGCCAGATCGACGGCCTCGGTCAAGGTCAGTTGTGAATCCACAGTGATAAACGGCGCAATCGACAGGGCCGTCGCTGCCATGGCCTGGGGGCTGGTGAAATCGGAAAGCCGACCCATTATGTCGATCATGAACTCTCTTTGGCGTTCGTTGCGGGCCAGATCATTGACACCGGCCAGGACCCGCCAGCCGTTGGCTGTGAGTTCCTGGGTAGAACGTGACCGAAGCCACGCAAGAGTCTGGTCACCGCTGGCATGGGTGCAGCCGGCTGGAAGCTCGAGATTGGCTCGACGATCACGAACAGGATTGTCAACGCAAATCTCATACCCCCCTATGGCGTCGACAGCTCCCTGAAATCCAGCTAGATCGACCATGGCGAAGTGGTCAACAGTCACGCCAATCAGATCTTCGACAGCAAGTGTGATCAAGGTCGGACCGTCGAATTCGTCGTCACACCCTTCGAGCATGACGTTGAGCCGGCTTTGGGCCCCGGTGCAACGATTATCAACGAACAGGTCTCTGGGCAACGAGAGCACGGCAGTGTCAAACTCAGTGCGGATCATCACCAGGACAACATCCGCTCTGGTCCCGGCAAACTCGCCGAAACCGTCGAGATCCTGGAGGTCGTCGCGCGAATCGGAGCCAATCATCAACATCACGTCGATCCCTTCACGGTCCACACCGGGAGGAGCCTCGGGATCATCCTCACCATCCTCGTCCTCAGCCTCTTTCGACGGCGCGTTTGGAGCCGGATCATCGGCGGGGCGGTCGATCGTCACACGGTTGACCTCTCCCCATGTGGACAGGGCAAAACCGGCCGCCGCGATCACAAAGATCCCGACAAGCAGGGCGCCGCCAATAAGAAGACGTTTGGTAAGAAGTGAAGTTCCCATGGACCCCAAAATTGATTCTACGCCAATTCCTTCATCTCAGATCCGGCTTGGCTGTGACGATCCCATAGATGTGTAAGGCCAGTGTCAGAATCTCGCGACAAATCAGAGATTTCTACCGAGCGGCTTCACTCGTTCGCTGGCTTCCGACTCGACTGTGTTGGCCGGAAGCAAAAGTTCGAATTGGGAGTGGGGGACTCGCGAGCACGTATTCAAGAGTCCATCCATCATTTCCGCTCGCCATCGCAAACAAAGGGCTAGTGGCGTGAAACGCGGTCAATCGTCAAGACCCACCAACTGTCGCACCATATGGGCCGTAGCCCCCCAAAGGGTGTCTCCCTCGAGGTCGTAATACCAAACCTTCCACTCGTTCCAGGGCACATGCCACCAGTTGTCCGCACTGGCGAGATCAGAGAGGAGTGGCGTGTAGACCTTGGCGACCTCCCTCTTCGAAGGAACGAGATTGAGCGGTGTCGTCACACGCCCCACCACAGGCACAACGAGGAGACTGAATTCGACGGTGTCGATCGGGGGAAGAAACCCGAGCACTTCGACCCGTTCTGGCTCGATTCCTACTTCTTCGTGAGTCTCCCGCAGTGCAGTGTCAACCGGTCCCCGATCAATGGGCTCGGGCCGGCCGCCGGGAAACGAGATGTGCCCAGCATGGGTTGGCATGGTGTCGGGACGCTTAGTGAGCACCACCCGCACCTGCCCTTTCTCGTCTTCATATAGAGGAGCAAGAACGGCCGCCATCTGCTTCTCGCCCGGTTCGGGATAGTCGTCGACCAGTCGTAAGGAATCCCACATGTGATTGTGCAGACTAAGTCCATGGATATCCTGAGCCGATGCCCAGAGGTCAACTGGAGACGGAACGGATTGTCTTGCAGCGTTTCACACGACGCGATGCAACAACTCTCGACGAAGCGATCAGGGCCTCGCTCACCGACTTGAACCAATGGCTGCCATGGGCGCGAATGGACTACACGAGCGGGGACACGACAGCCTTCATCCGAGAGTCGATCCAGGCCTGGAAAGAGGATCGGGCGTGGGACTATTCAATCCGCAAACGAGATGATCCATCCCGGCACATAGGAAATATTTCAGTCTGGACGACTTCCAAACTCGGAAAGATCGCCGAGATCGGATATTGGGTCCGAACCGACGAGGTGAGCCAAGGTGTTTGCACCGAATCCGTTGACCGGCTGTTGGAAGAGACTTTCGGCGCCCTCGGCTACCACAAGGTCGTATTGCGGATCGCAGTAGGGAACGACGCTTCCGATCGCGTCGCTCAGAAACTCGGATTCACCCGAGAGGGTGTATTGCGTGAGGAGCTGTTGATCCGAGGCAATTGGGTTGATCACTCACTCTGGTCGCTGCTCGACCGCGAGTATCGCGCTATTCGCAGGAGCGGGGCATCTCGCTAAGCGCCAGGCTCGAATCAGCAACCACACCTGCTCCGAGGGGCAGCCGGATTGGAGGCCTTAGACGGCCACCCATGGCTGGGACAGCGCATAGGTTCTAACCGCCGGCAGCGATCACCCTCGACGCATCACCAACAAAGGTCGCGATCGAGGGGTAGATCCCGATGGCAATCGTGAGGGCCACGGAAATGCCCAAAGCGAGACGTAGCGAGCCGGGGGGTGCCTCGTACACATCTCCGGGAAACTCGCCCTTGGGATCATCAAGCCAAACACTCTTGACCACTCTGGCGTAGTAATAGAAGGCAATCACCGCGTTGATGGCGGCGATGACGGCCAAGACCACGGTTGCCGTGCCACCGGCGATGATGACAGCGCGGAACATGGCGAATTTGGCGAACCAACCGGCAAGTGGCGGGATCCCGGCGAGGCTAAAAAAGAACACCCCAATCAGGAGACCAACCCTGGCGTCGACTTTTCCCAAACCCGCCCAGCCGTCGACATCGCCGGAATGGGTCTTGGCCGCAGCTGCGATCACGACGCCAAAGGCGCCGAGATTCATCACCGCGTAGATCACCAGATAGATCACCGTCGCCGCAAAGGCTTCTTCGAGTTCGGCTCCCGACACCGCGGCTGCCGCGAATGGCACCAGCATGAACCCGGCCTGGGCCACCGACGAATAGGCAAGCAGCCGGACGATGTTGCTCTGACGCAGTGCAGAGAGGTTTCCGATGGTCATCGAAAGCGCGGCAAGTAGCCAAAGCGCCGGTCCCCAAATGTCCGACAGCCCTGGCAGGGCCACATACATCACCAGCAACATGGCCACAAAACCGGCTGCTTTTGAGTTGACCGATAGATAAGCGGTGATGGGTGTGGGGGCACCTTCATAGGTGTCGGGTGCCCAGAAGTGGAACGGCACCGCCGAGATCTTGAATGCGAAGCCCACGATCACAAAGAGCACCGCCAAGACCATCGCCGGCTCGTCAGCCATGCCTTGGGTTGCTTCGGCGAGCCCGGCGAAAGTGATCTCGCCGGTGAGTCCGAACAGAAGAGACATGCCGTACAAAAGGATGGCCGTGGATAGAACGCCCAAAATGAAATACTTCATCGAGGCCTCGTTGGACTTGGCATCACCCTTTCTCCATCCGGCCAGCAGGTAGAGCGGCCCGGTCACCAACTCGATTCCGATGAAGAGGATGATCAGATCGCGCGAGGAGGCCATAACCAGCGATCCGAGTAGCGACGCCAGGAGCAGGAAGTAGTACTCGCCCTGGTAGTAGCGGTCTGACTCGATGTAGTTGACCGACATCAGAAAAACGATGTATGCCGCTACCAGAAAGAGACCTTTGAGGACGACGGCGAAGGTGTCGACCACATAAGACCCGTCGAACATCGAGATCACATCACCATTGATCGCGAGCACCGCCAAGGGAATCAATGCGAGAGCGGTGCCACCTACTGCGACGGTGGCTGTCCAATATTTTCTCTCCCGGGGCAACATGAGATCGAGTCCCAGCACCGCCACCAGGGTGACGACGATGATCAGCTCAGGTGCAAGCGCCAGATAGTCGATCTCGAAAGACAAACCGACTCAGCCTCCGATCATGGTGCGTGCGGCGGTCGTATCACTGTTGAACACCGTTTCGACCATCGAGGTGACAGTGTCGGTGGTGGTGTTGAAGATGAAATTTGGGAAGAATCCGATCACGACGATCAGCACGATCATCGGAACCCATGCGGCCATCTCGAAGCGGTCGACGTCGGGAAGATCGTGGCCCTCCCATTCGTCACTGGGCTCACCGAGGTTGACCTTCTGAAGCATCCAAAGCATGTAACCGGCCGTGAGAACGGTGCCTATCGCACCAATGACCATTGACGTT
>Ga0255057_10000265_pt1 | contig 29275 bp, 23 predicted proteins | sample Cases_109_6_MG_FD_189022 | JGI IMG/M metagenome (GOLD analysis project Ga0255057, IMG submission 189022) | Seawater microbial communities from Amundsen Gulf, Northwest Territories, Canada - Cases_109_6 | ecosystem: Environmental > Aquatic > Marine > Gulf | place: Canada: Northwest Territories... | reverse complement strand
GAATGTGTTAATTAACTGTGCTGGCAGCAATCAGTTTTCATCGATCACAGACATATCTGAACAAGATGTTGTGCAACAAGTTAATATTAATTTAGTTGCCCCCATCTTGTTAATTAAAGCTTTAGTACCGATTCTAGCTAAGCAAGAAAAAGCAAAAGTTATAAACGTAGGCTCTAGCTTTGATTCAATTGGCTTTCCTGGCTATTCAGTATACTCAGCGACAAAATTTGGATTACGCGGATTTTCAGAATCTCTACGCAGAGAGCTATCAGATACCGATATTGAAATTAGTATGGTCTCACCACGTGCGACTAATACCGAAATGAATGGGTCAAAAGTACAACAAATGAATAAAGAACTAAGAGTGAAAACCGATAACGCTGACCAAGTAGCAAAAATCATATTGCAAGCTATCCAAAGCTCTAGTTTAGAAAAGTATATTGGTTGGCCAGAAAAGTTATTTGCACGTGTCAACAGAATTTTCCCGTCAGTGGTAGATGGCGCCATCGCCAAACAGCTCCCGGTCATTAAACAATATTTATAATTGAGGAACATATAATGAAAAAATGTTTTTTCTACACCTTATTTTTGTTAACTTTCCTGCTAACTCCATTAGCAGTAATAAGTGCTGAATTTGATGAACAGCTATTAGATATTCAACATGAATGGGCTAAAGCTAATTACCAAACTCAAGGAGACGCCAAGAAAAAAGAACTTGAAGCATTGATGGAAAAAACCGGCTCATTCGTCAGCTCAAATCCTGGCTCTGCTGAAGCGTTAATCTGGGATGGTATCGTTAATAGCACTTATGCAGGTGCCCGTGGTGGTGCAGGCGCATTGAAATTTGCAAAAAAAGCGCGCAAAAACTTTGAGGCTGCAATTAAAATTAATCCTAAAGCATTAGATGGCTCATCACATACAAGCTTAGGGTCGCTTTACTACAAAGTTCCTGGATTTCCTATTGGCTTTGGCAGCAACAAAAAAGCCGAACAACATTTAAAGAAAGCATTGGAGATCAATCCGAATGGTATTGATTCAAACTACTTCTATGGTGACTTTTTGATTGACCGGAAGCGTTATGACAAAGCTATAGTTATGTTAAACAAAGCAAAAGCTGCTGCAGATCGGCCTAATCGCCCGATTGCAGATCAAGGTCGCAGAGCTGAAATTGATACCGCTATCGCGCTAGCTGAATCTAAAAAATAATTAACAACTTAAAAATAATACGCAAGATCGATTTGAAAGTAGTCATCACGGTGAAATGTTCGTAGCGGGTCATCGTCCGCTACATCGCTGAACATTTGCAATTCACTTTCTAGTTTCCAGCTGTCGCTGAATCTACGCTGTAACTCAACACGAACACTTTTACTACTGTAATCAAAATCATATAAACCGCCCGCTAAAACCTCGGTGCCTTGCGCATCATTCAGCACATAACGCATACCTAAGAAAATATCATCCTGAAAAACAACCGGCGCATCTTGCTTGCGATCATCAAAGTGGTATTCAGTCAACACACCCAAATCAGCACCACTCTTACTAACCCTATAAAAGGTGTACTCAAAGCCTCCAACTGCAGCAGTGAAATCTCGACCTTTTTTAGTTTGCAAAATAGATTCTAGTTTCCAGGTCCAGTTACCAACTAGGGCTTGTAGATCTAAACCGGTTTGATCTATCAAACCATAGAAAGGAATAAGTTCTACGCCACCATTAGAATTTAAAGTGGGTCGTAACTCAGGTGCACGAGAGGTTCCATTAAAATGCGACAAACCTAAATCCACTGGTCCAAATTGTGTTTTTAATCGTACCGCCCAATCAACATGGTTCTCTTCTGCACCCGATTCATATTCCTCTTCATCCGTGTCGACCACTAACCCGGTACGCAAACGTCCTTTACGACCTGGAAAAGTTCGTTCTCTAAATCCTGGTAATACATAAAATTGCAGTGCGCCCCAGTTTTTCAGCCAAGTGGTTTCAATCATTGGCTGGCCAAGCTTGTCTTCCGTATCAATATTTTCAACCAAATCGGTTTGATTAATGATATCAACTAAATGCTGGGATTCAGTCACTCCCCAAAACACTTTTGCTATACCTACACGCCATTCCCAGTCCCCTACCACATGCAAATAGTGTGCTTCACGAATATCAATATGCGAGCGTTCTGGGTCTGTTGAATCTATTCGAGCAAAAGGTTTAAAAGTGATTGCACGAAGTCCATTATTCCAGTCTTTGTAATATTCAGGTTCGATCGCTAGAGAAATATCACCATCACGTTGATCATCAAACTGTGGGCTTTGCCAGAAACCACGGCCTTGCCCTGATATATAGCCAGACCAGATGCCATTTGCATCCTCTTCTGCATTGGCGACATGCAAATAAATCTGCAATAAAACACATAGTGTTAAGCAAACATAAGAATAATTCTTACTGAACGTAAACATAATGAATTACTAGAAGTTAGCGCAATCGCGGCAATGCATTTGGGTTAAAGTCACGCTCTTTAAGTTTGGTTTTAAATTTGTAGTTGGCCCACCTTAAAGTGGTCGTCTTCCCTGTCTGATGATTCTCCATAAACATTTCATCAGGACGCCAAAAATAATCTAGGTATTCTTGATAACCAGAATATGTAAGTGTTTTTAATAATGAGTTTTTACGATCATAGAATTCTACTTTCACAATGCGATATTCAGCTTGATCAATCCAAGCAATTTGACGCACGTAGCCAGAGTATACATATTCTGGATAACGCTCGACGACAAAACATTTCCTTTCGCCGCAAGCTTCATCGTGCAAATATTTATATGAATATTTTTCGACTTCTTGCGAACCTAAATCTTCAAAGGCAAATTCGCTACCCACAAAAGGACCAGACTTATTGCGGGAATTTATTCGTTTAACGCGCTTGAGTGCAGGTAAAAATAGCCACTGGTCATCTGGCTCTAAACCATGACTATAGGTTAATACTGCAGTATGCTTAATATCTGCAGGTCTATCAAATATAGACAAAACTTTATCACCATCACCTTCTACTTCTAGTGTGCGAGTGCGAATATATCGAGTGCTCTCTTGACCTTGGCGATTGCGTAAGGTCATCACCAAGTCTGCAGTTTGAGTTTCAAAACCTGTGTCACGCATATCTGCATCGATAGCGATGGCAAGACCTTTTTCTTCAGGCGTTTCAGCCCATGAGATAGAAAATAGACTTGTGCTAACTAGAAGCAGCCAAATCAAAAACCAAATTATTTTCATTTTCGATTTTCCTCAAGAGCAATCAATAACGGTGGCAAAAATAAGAAATCAATAATTAGTGCGATCACAATCGTAATTGCAGTTAATAAACCCATAGCAGAATTCAGTTCAAATGCAGACATTGCTAATACCAAAAAACCTGCTGCTAATACAACTGTCGTCACTACTAGTGCAGTGCCCACATTTTCAAATGCATACCGCACTGCTTCTGTAGCAGAAAGATTTTTCTCGCGTTTCGCTCTTAAATATTTGCTCATAAAATGCACGGTGTCATCGACAACGATACCTAAAGTCATTCCGGCAACGATTGAAAGCGCCAAACCAATCTCGCTGACAAAAATACCCCATAGCCCAAATGCAACACCTATAGGAGCTAAATTAGGGATTAAACTTAATAAACCTAGTTTTAGAGAGCGCAACGCAAAAATTAGCACAATTGAAATAAGTACTAGCGCGACAAAAGTGCCAAAAAGCATACTATCGATATTACGCATTGCTAAATGTGAAAAAATAACTGCTGGGCTAGAGATTATTGCTTTTATATCTGCAGCATTTTCTTTCAGCCATTGTCTAGCTTTATCTTCAAATACCAACATCTGTGTTGTAGTAAGTGTTTTCAAAGTAGTAGAGATACGCGTAGATGATTTATCTACATTAATTTGATCATTGAGATCCAAACCATAGGGTAAAGACATTTCATAGAGTAGTAGATACTGTGCTGCTAATTCTCTACTGTCTGGTAATGAATAAAGATTTTCGTCATCGCCATGCATGTTCTTATTCAAGCGCTTAAAAGTGTCTGAGACAGAATTTACATGCATTACTTCAGGCTGATTTCTTATCCACGCAACAAATTCATTCATAATATTTAGAAACTTTGGCTCACTGATACCACCAGAATCACTGCTTTCTAATGAAAACTGGATGCTATATAAGCCAGTCACTTTATCCGCTATGTAATCTGTATGACGTCGAAACTCAATCGATTCATCAAAGTATTCTACGAACTTATCATTGATATGATTCCGCGGGATGATAGCGATAAACCCAATAATGGTTAGACCCATAGTCCACAACAATACTTTTCGTTTTGCTAATACAAATTCGGCTATCCCTTGCATTAATTTTGTCTTTCTGTCTACACGCTGCTTAACCTTGAAAGGTAAAATCGCTACTACTGCGGGTAAAAAGAAAATAGACAAGACAAATGCATAAGTCACTCCCATCGCGGTGATGTTTCCAAGATCACGAAACGGCGGCACATCACTAAAATTTAAACTCAAAAACCCGATTACTGTTGTTAATGAAGTTAAGAAGATAGGATTAAAATTTACACGCAGCGATTCTTTAATGGCCGCAAACTTATCCATGCCTGTGCGCATTGAATTTAAAAATGTTGTTAGAAAATGCACACAATCCGCTACCGCTAAAGTAAGAATCATAGTAGGCGCAGATGCTGATGGCGGAGTTAATTTAAATCCGAGCCATCCAGCAGTACCCATACCCATCATAATAGACAGAACAATCACAATTAATGCAGAAATTGTTCCGCTAACACTGCGTAGAAATAAATATAGGCCTAGTATGATGGCAGCAAACGCGAATGGAATTAGATTTTTCATATCACTAATACTGGCTTCAGGAAAGGCGTTATTCATCATAACGATGCCAGTGGTATATACATCTAATTCCGGATGCGCCTGCTCGAATTCTTTGATTATGTTGCGTGTGAATGAAACCACTTCTGGGCCCTCAGTGATTTCATTCTTACCTGGCAACTCTATTATGACATTCACACCAGCTGCACTGGCAGACTCAGAAACCAAGCGATGCACTAATAATGGCTCGTTTAACGCAACATTCTTTATGTAGAGCAAATCTTTTGAACTAAGATTGTCTACGTCATCCACCAAGTCAATGACTATTAAATCGTCTCCCTCTGCATAGGTATGTTGAAAATTGGTAATCGAATCTACTCGAATTGAATATGGAATTTGCCAAGAGCTTTCAGTTAGTTCTTTAAGAGCACGTAAATATTGTTTATCAAAAACTTTCCCATTCTTTGGTTCCAACATGATGTAGATGTTGTCATTTTTAGTATAGGTATCTTGAAGTGCTTCAAACTCAAGTAACTGAGGATTATCTTCACTAAAGAAATAACGATAGTCGTTAGTAAAAACTAAATTTTTGCCGCCTGCAGCAAGAATAAAGGTGGCGACCAAAGATATAATAACGACTAAAAAACGCCAACGAAGAATAAAATCTGAATATTTACTAAGCATATTAACCTTTTAGGCTTTCAAGATAATCAACTACACTTTGCCCGCATTGGAACAATACTTTTTTACTTTGTGCATTTTTTGCAAGCCCCATACAACCTTCAAGGCTCGCAACAATCATAGTGGCAACGCTTGTAACGTTAATTTCTTTTTTTACAAAACCTTTTTCTTGGCCTTTTAACAACGCATTTTCAATACCTTTACGCCATGAACGATAGACTGCCTCCACACGTGAACGAAAGCCTTCATCTATCGGTGCCATTTCTTGTGCCAAATTATTTAATGGACAACCGCACTGAATATCCTCTTCAGTGATTTCTCCTCCAGATTGCATAATGATTTTTTTGAAACTGCTTATTGGATCATCAGCTTCTAATAATGGTTGCACCCATTGCTGTTGAATATGTTCAGTTAAAATTTCATCTACTACTGCATAACCCAATGCTAATTTCGTTGGGAAATAATGGTAAAGCGCACCCTTGGTTACATTAGTATTCGCTAAAATTTTTGAAAGACTTGCCGCTTGAAAACCGCGTACATGAATTTCTTCATACGCAGCTTGTAAAATGACTTGCCGAGTAGCGATATCTTGTTCAATATCTGTTACTGCAGTTTGCATAAGTTTATTCTTTATTATTCATTTCATACCGATCGGTATGTTATACATACCGATCGGTATGTATGTCAACTGCTATGATAAGTAATTGTTCTATATATGAAAAATACTGCATTGCATAATGGGCTTTTTATCACCGGAACTGATACCGGTGTGGGTAAGACGTATATCGGCTCCCAAATTGTCTCGTTGTTACATGAAATGAAAATTTCTGTGCTGCCACGAAAGCCTATTGAATCTGGATGTGAGCTTATCAATGGTGAGTTACAGCCCGATGATGCTAAACACTACTATGAAGCTGTACAGAAAATTATACCGTTGACAGAAATTTGCCCTTTTCGTTTTCAACCTGCTATTTCTCCGCAGCGGGCAGCACGATTGATTAATAGACCTGTAAGTATTAATGCTGTGCAGCAAGCCTGTCTAAAAAATGTTAACGAAAATAACTTCTTGTTTGTTGAAGGAGCAGGAGGTTTTTATTCGCCGATATGCGAGGATGGGTTAAATTCAGATATTGCGAAGTGTTTGCAATTGCCTGTCCTATTAATTTCCAACGATCAATTAGGATGTATTAATCATATTTTGTTAACTGCAGAAGCCATTCGACGGAATGATCTTGTGTTGTGCGCAGTAATTCTGAATGGTAAAGATACAAAGCATGATGAAGCAATGAATAATCTTGAAGATTTAAAAACTTACCTAAACGAACCAATATTTACTATTTCAAATAATGAACTACTTCATAAAAACAATAGCAACACTAAAGCAATACTAAATACAATTTTAAACTTGTAAAAAATAGGGCTGCCGTTAGCAGCCCTATTATTAGCTTTAAGTAGAATTAATATTCTACATATTGTAACCAGTCTCCTCGTGCTGAGTTATATCGAGGCCTTGAGTCTCTTGTTGCTCATCGACACGTAAACCAACGATTAACTTCACAACCTGTAAAATTACAAAAGTTGCTACAGCAGTCCAAGCTAATACTGCTATTACAGCAATTGCTTGCACGCCTAGTTGCGAACTGATGGTCATACCCTCTGAAAGCCCTACTCCACCAAACTGCTCTGCAACCAAAACACCTGCAAGCAAAGTACCTAATATGCCGCCTACTCCGTGCACTGGGAAAACATCCAATGAATCGTCAATTCGAAGTGCACGTTTAATAAAGTTAGTAGCAATAAAACAAACAATACCAGCAGATGCACCAATTATGAGAGCTCCCATTGGACCTACAAAACCTGATGCTGGAGTAATGCTTCCAAGACCGGCTACCATCCCGGTAACAATGCCCAATACACTTGGTTTTCCATATTTAACCCATTCAGCAAACATCCATACTAGTGAACCTGTAGCTGCACTAATATGTGTTACCAACATCGCCATTCCTGCATCACCATTTGCAGCTGCCGCACTACCCGCGTTAAAGCCAAACCAGCCTACCCAAAGCATTCCAGCACCAGATACTGACATCGTTAAATTATGTGGCGGCATGGCGGTACGTGGGAAACCCTTTCGATTTCCAAGCACCATTGCAGCAACGATTGCGCCAACACCAGCTGTGAGGTGAACCACTAATCCCCCAGCAAAATCAAGCACTCCCTTTTCCGCTAACCAGCCGCCATCGCCCCACACCCAGTGACATACAGGCAGGTAAACAACAACTAACCACAAAATAGAGAACCAAATCATAGAAGAGAACTTCATGCGTTCCGCAAATGCACCGACAATCAAAGCGGGAGTAATAATGGCAAAAGTCATTTGAAACATTACGAAAACGGTTTCAGGAATGGTGCCAATCATAGAACCCCGCGTGACTTCAGACAAGAATGTATTTGAGAATCCTCCCAGCCAACTATTCATAGAGCCGCCATCACTAAATGCTAAGCTATATCCAAATACCAGCCATATAAGTGAAGCTAAACAAGTAATGGTGAAACATTGCATCAATACCGATAACACATTTTTACTACGCACTAAACCTGCATAAAAAAGTGATAAACCAGGGATAGTCATAAACAACACTAAAGCTGTTGATGTTAGCAACCAAGAAGTATCACCGGTATTTAAAACATCTTCTGCTAATACCACACTTGGAAATACAAAAAATAACAGACTAAGTAGCCATAGCTTATTCTTAATGCACAAACTCATAATATTTCCCTTTCTGATTCTTAATTCTTATTATAGTTATAGAGCATCTTTACCAGATTCACTAGTACGGATGCGAATCGCTTGTTCGATATTGGTAACGAATATTTTGCCATCGCCAATTTTCCCCGTGTTTGCAGATTTAGTGATTGCTTCAATAACCGATTCAACCAAGTCTTCAGTAATACCAATTTCTAATTTAACTTTAGGTAAAAAATCGACCACATATTCTGCTCCACGATAAAGCTCTGTATGTCCTTTTTGACGACCAAAGCCTTTCACTTCAGATACTGTGAGACCCATAACACCTATTTCAGATAAAGCCTCGCGAACATCATCAAGCTTGAATGGTTTGATAATGGCTGTAATCATTTTCATGACAGCACTCCTTTTTGAATGGTTTCTCGTTTTGTTTATGGCAGATTTAGTTTTAATTCTTATTATTAGGTTTCTTGTGAACCTATTTTATACAAAACACTATAAATAATTTATAGTGCGATTGCACTATAGTAGCAACACACTTACGACAGGTTCATTGGCCATTAACATGCATATGCACTATTAAAGTGCGTATGTTTACTAGTCTGGATGTTTATTGAACGGTAGAAAACCACTAAGCTAAATAATGAATATAGAAAATAAAGTATAGGGAAGCCGATGAGAGCTCCCCTACATATAGCTTTTGAGAGAATTATGCAGCTTGTTTTTCCATAGCCTCAGTATATTTCCCAAGTGCTGCTGAGCCATTACACTTGGCACGCCATAACAGTGCATTTTGAGCTTTTTCTACATTTTCATTCTCACCCATCCAAGTTTTCATTGCAGTTTGTTGCAATGCACGACCATAAGAAAAAGTTAGTGCCCAAGGTAATTTAACACCCATCGCATTCATTGCATTTAAATGCGCACTCGCTTCTTCGTCACTTTGACCACCGGATAAAAAAGCAATACCAGGAACAGCTGCGGGTACTGATGCCAATAAACATTTAACTGTTTGTTCAGCTACTGTTTGTATATCAGCTCGATTCGTTGATGAAGCACCAGAGATCACCATTGAAGGTTTTAGAATCATACCTTCTAATGCAATACCTTGGTTTTTAAGCTGCTGGAATGTAATGCGTTGCGCTAATTCAGTTACTTCATAAGTTCTCTCAATAGAATGGTCCCCGTCCATTAATACTTCCGGCTCAACAATTGGCACAATGCCTGCTTCTTGGCTTAACAACGCATAACGAGCGAGTGCGTGTGCATTCGTTTCTATACATGCCCAACTTGGGATTTTCTCGCCGATAGTAATCACTGCACGCCACTTAGAAAAACGTGCGCCTAGTTCATAATACTCAGCTAAACGTTCCCGCAAGCCATCTAAACCTTCGGTAATTTTTTCATCTTCGTGACCCGCTAAAACTTTTGCACCCGCATCGACTTTAATACCAGGGATGATTCCGTTCTTTCTTAAGTATTCGGCAAAAGGTGTGCCGTCTAAAGTTTTTTGACGAATGGTTTCATCAAACAAGATTGCGCCGCCAATATAGTCAGATAAACCGGGTGCGGTAACTAACATATCGCGGTAGGCCCGACGCATTTCTTCTGTAGTCGGGATACCCAAGCTCTCAAAACGTTTACTACATGTTGGGTGGCTTTCATCCATTGCCAATATGCCGCGACCAGGTGCTACCATGGCTGAAGCGATTATATTTAACTCTTGAATATTCATAACTATTCTCCTATGAGGCCCTCTATTTCTAATGTTTAATTACGAATTTGTGGTTTACTTTAGCAGTTACTGTTGATCAATTAAGTGACCGACTCGAACAATTTTCAACGCACTAGTACCACCATCCACTCCCATCAGGTCACCTTTAGTAATGATAACTAAATCATTTTCATGAACAACTGCGCATTTTAATAAAACATCTATCGCTTCTTTATTCGCTTCGGCATGGGTACGACCTAGCACATCAAATGGAGCAGGATACACACCTTTATATAGTGTCACTCTTCGTAGTGTCTTTTCATGTCTTGTAAGCGCATAAATTGGAATTGCTGAATTTACGCGTGACATCCATAATGCAGTTGAACCTGATTCGGTTAACGCAGCGATCGCAGCAACATCTAGATGATTCGCGGTATACATTGCAGACATTGCAATAGCTTCATCAACTCTATCAAACTTGATATCGGTACGTTTATCTGACATTTTTTTCAAGGCTTGCCTTTCAGAAGCTAAGCAAGTTCTATTCATCGCTTTTACTGCTTTAGCAGGGTAATTCCCAACTGCCGTTTCTCCAGATAACATAACCGCATCTGTACCATCTAATACAGCATTGGCTACATCAGATACTTCTGCACGAGTAGGAATGGGGCTGTATGTCATCGACTCCATCATTTGTGTGGCAGTTATCGCGATTCGGTTTTTATCGTGCGCCATGTCGATTAATGACTTTTGCACACCTGGCACTTCAGCATCGCCAATTTCAACACCCAAGTCGCCACGGCCAATCATAATGGCATCACAAGCATCTAATATTTCATCAATCGCTTCTAAAGCTTCAACTCGTTCAATTTTTGCAATAATGCCAGCCTTGCCACCTGCATCGGTAAACAATTTTTTTGCTTGATTGATATCTTCAGCTGATCGTGCAAACGATATTGCAAGGTAATCAACATCCAATTCAACTGCATGCTGAATGTCTTCACGATCTTTATCTGTTAATGCAGGAGCGGATATCCCACCTCCCTGACGATTAATTCCTTTACTACTACTCAGTTCACCACCCATGATGACGTCACAATTTATTTTCCCACCATCAACTTTAACGACTCCTAATACAATTCTACCGTCATCGATTAGCAAATTATCGCCAGGGCTAACGTCGTTGACGAGATCTTTATATGTTGTACCTACATTTTCTTGATCACCTACATCTATAGCTAGATTAGTATCAATACAGAACCGTTCACCAGCATTTAGGTGAATCTTTTTGTCTTTAAAAATACCAATTCTAATTTTGGCACCTTGTAAGTCACCCAATACACCAACTTCATAATCTTTTTCTTTGATAAGCTTACGCAAAGTCTTAACGCGCCATGCATGCTCTTCATATGTTCCATGCGAAAAATTAATGCGCACTAAATCTATGCCTGCATCCATAAGCTCGCCCATTATCTTCTCGCTATCAGTAGCAGGACCCAGTGTGGCAATAATTTTTGTATGTCGCAGTATGGTTTTACGTTGGCGTATTTCGGTGATTAGACTCATTATTATATTTTTTACTATATTGTTAACTGAATTATTAGTTCTCGCTGACTATTTTTGCACTGGCTCTTTGTTCTAAGATTTCTACAGCAGGTAACTTCTTGCCTTCAAGATACTCCAAGAATGCTCCTCCACCTGTAGATATATAGGAAATTTGTTCCTCTAAACCAAATTTATCAACTGCGGCCAACGTATCGCCTCCACCCGCAATGGAAAATGCTTGGCTTTTGGCAATCGCTTTTGCAACCACCTCTGTTCCATTTGCAAAGGCTTCAAACTCAAATACACCTACTGGACCGTTCCAAACAATTGTACCCGCATCTTGCAACAATGTAGCGAGTTGTTGAGATGATTGTGGACCAATATCTAATATCAAATCGTCATCAGCCACATCATTCACAGACTTAGTTACAGCTTTAGCCTTCTCAGAAAAATCTTTTGCACACACCACATCTGTTGGCAACGGAATTTGGGTGTCTTTACCTGCAGCTTTAGACAGCAATGCTTTTGCAGTATTCACCAAATTAGCTTCATAAAGTGATTTACCCACTGGTTTACCGGTCGCTACTAAAAATGTATTAGCGATACCGCCACCTACAATTAATTGATCCACTCTATCTAATAAAGTTTCTAACACCGTCAGCTTAGTAGAAACTTTGGAACCACCGACAATTGCTACCATCGGGCGAGCGGGTTCGCTTAACGCTTTTTGCAAAGAATCTAATTCTTTCTTTAACAGTGGACCTGCACAAGCTATGGGCGCATATTTTGCTACTCCATGGGTTGATGCTTGTGCACGATGTGCGGTGCCAAATGCATCCATAACAAATACATCGCAAATACTTGCTATTTGCTTTGCAAGTTGATCATCATTACTTTTTTCACCAACTTGAAAACGAACATTCTCACATAGAACTACTTCACCAACATTGAGCTCTACCCCCGATAACCAATCTTTTTCTAATCTAACCTTGAGATTACACTGGTCATTCAAATAGTCAGCAATGGGCTGTAGTGAATATTCTTGATCGAATTTACCTTCGCTAGGACGGCCTCGATGCGAAAGTAATATAACTTTCGCACCTTTATCTAAAGCTAGTTGGATAGTTGGCAATGCAGCTTGAATGCGCTTTGCGCTAGTAACACGACCATCTTTAATGGGCACGTTAAGATCTTCACGAATCAACACGCGTTGATTCATAAGTTCCAGATCAGCCATGCTTAATACTGGCACGGCTTTACAGAACTCTCATTAAAGAAATAAAACTATAGTATCGATTCTTTACCACTTGGCTCTATTTGGCATTCATTAAAGCAACCGTGGTATCCAGCATACGATTTGAGAATCCCCATTCGTTGTCATACCAAGAGCATACTTTCACTGTGCGTGTTTCCATCACTTTAGTAAGTGTTGCATCAAAATTAGAAGAATGTGGATCATGATTGAAATCGATTGACACAAGTGGTGCATCTACATAATTCAACACATGACCATCTGCAGCACCTTTCATTACAGAATTAACTTCATCTACTGTAGTGTCTCTTGAGGCAAGAAATGTAAGATCAACCACCGAAACATTAATGGTAGGTACACGCATTGAAAATCCATCGAGCTTACCATTCAACATTGGCAACACTAAACCTACCGCTGCAGCTGCACCGGTTTTAGTTGGAATCATCGACATGGTTGCCGAACGCGCACGCCTTAAATCAGTGTGGTACACATCTGTTAGAACTTGATCGTTAGTATAGGCATGAATAGTAGTCATTAAACCATTCTCTACGCCGATATTCTCATGCAATGGCTTTACTAAAGGCGCCAAGCAGTTTGTTGTACAAGATGCATTAGAAATAACGGTGTCGCTGGCCTTGAGCGTGTCATGGTTAACACCATAAACAATCGTTGCATCGACATCATTTCCTCCAGGAGCAGAAATGATTACTTTTTTAGCGCCTGCGGATAAATGTGCAGAAGCTTTTTCTTTGCTGGCAAAAAAGCCTGTGCTTTCATGTACAACGTCTACACCTAACTCCGCCCAAGGTAGTTTACTTGGATCACGTTCAGAGCAAACACGGATGCGATCACCGTTAATTACAATGTGGTCACCATCTACTACTACTGTCCCATTAAACTTCCCATGCGCAGTATCATACTGGGTTAAATGCGCATTAGTATTCGAATCTCCCAAATCATTAACTGCAACCACCTGAATCTCATTATTGCGACCTGACTCATAGATAGCGCGCATGATATTTCTGCCGATTCGTCCGTAACCATTAATTGCAATTTTTATAGCCATTTTCTTTCTCCGTACTCTTCTCTATATAAAGTATAAATTTTTAAACTTACCCCAGCATTTCCAGAGTTTGCTTAATGATATTCTCTTCACTAAACCCGAAATGCTTCATCACCACATCACCTGGCGCCGATGCTCCAAATGTATTGATACCAATTGTACGCCCCTGTAAGCCAACATATTTGCACCAAAAATCCGATACCCCTGCTTCAATCGAGATCCGTTTGCTTACCGCAGCTGGTAAAACAGATTCTTTATATGCATCATCCTGTTGGTCAAACACATTCGTTGATGGCATGGAAACAACGCGCACTTGTTTACCTTGCTGGCTTAAATGTTTCGCTGCATTTAGCGTGATACTTAACTCAGAACCAGCAGAAATCAAAATAAGTTCAGGGGTTTGCTCACTGTCATGCAATACATAGCCACCCTTTGCAATCGCAGAAACTTGTTCTGTAGTGCGCTCAATAAAGGGTAAATTTTGGCGTGAAAAGATTAAACACGAAGGGCCATCTTCTCGCTCAATCGCATGTTTCCAAGACACTGCTGACTCAACCGTATCCGCAGCACGCCAGACAGACATGTTTGGGATCATGCGTAACGTAGCAGTTTGTTCTACAGCCTGGTGAGTTGGACCATCTTCACCTAAACCGATAGAGTCATGTGTAAAAATAAAGATGTTGCGCAGTTTCATTAATGCCGACATACGTATTGCATTACGCGCGTAATCAGAAAATACTAAAAAAGTTGCACTGTATGGAATAAAGCCACCATGCAAAGCGATACCAGAGTTAATCGCCGACATACCAAATTCACGCACGCCGTAACGTATATAATTACCAGTAGCATCCGTATTTCTGATATCTTTTGATCCTGACCACCAAGTATTATTGGATGGTGTAAGGTCTGCAGAACCACCCACCACTTCTGGCAATAGTTTTGCAAAACCATCAAGCGCTAATTCAGAGGCTTTACGCGTTGCGACATTCTTTTGCTCATCTACTGCAGTTTGAATTACTTGCTGACTAGCTTGGTGCCAATTTGACGGCAGTTTATTTGCAGTACGCCGCTCAAGTTCTGTTGCGAGATCAGGATATTTAGCTTTGTATGCATCAAATTTTTCTTGCCACTGTGATTCAGCGCTTGCACCCTGTTGTATAGCATTCCACTCACTGTAGATGGCTTCAGGAATCTGGAAAGCTTCGTGCGGCCAATTTAATTTTTCACGCACCAACTTAATTTCATCTGCACCGAGTGGCGCACCATGAGCATCCCCCGTGCCTTGCTTGTTGGGCGCCCCCCAACCAATAACCGTTTTACAACATATTAACGTTGGCTTTGAAGTTTCACTTTTTGCAGACTCAACCGCATTTTTAATTTGTCCTGCATCGTGACCATCTATATTTTCTATCACATTCCAGCCATAGGCACGAAAACGCATGGGTGTGTTATCGGTAAACCAACCATCAATTTCACCATCAATTGAAATACCGTTGTCATCATAAAAGACAATCAACTTTCCTAACCCTAAGGTCCCAGCCAAGGAACAAGCTTCATGCGATATACCTTCCATTAGACAACCATCACCAACAAATACATAGGTGTGATGATCCACTATATTTAAGTCATTTTTATTAAACTGCGCAGCGAGCATTTTTTCGGCTAACGCCATACCTACCGCATTACTTACTCCTTGGCCAAGCGGACCGGTAGTTGTTTCTACACCGGGAGTATCGCCATATTCTGGGTGACCTGGAGTTTTTGAGTGTAGTTGTCTAAAATCTTTAAGGTCATCGATGCTTAAGTCATAACCTGACAAATGCAAAAGCGAGTACAACAGCATAGAGCCGTGACCATTTGAAATTACAAAACGATCACGATTAGCCCAAGCAGGATTCTTTGGATTGTGCTGCAAAAAATCATTCCAAAGCACCTCAGCAATATCGGCCATGCCCATAGGCATGCCTGGATGCCCAGAATTGGCCTGTTGTACGGCATCCATACTCAATGCCCGTATGGCATTAGCAAGCTCTCGACGATTATCCATGAAGATTTATACTTATATGTAAGGTGTAGGGCTTTCAGCCCCTATCTAGTTATTTTTATTAGATTTATATAGTGAAGAGCCCTGTTATTAACAGGGCTCTTCACTATTATGAACTAGCGCTATTGTGAAATAGTTACCCAAGAAGGGCAACAATACTTAGTGGGTAAAAATTGCTCGACTTGTCTGGTAGCTACCTAGTAATCACTCATATTTGCAGAAAACTGCACCGGTATATTTACTGTGATAATACCGCCATTAAGGATATCGGTTGATATAGAAATCAGTATCACAACCATTTCCATTTAATGTTGCAACCAACACTAGGCTTTTGTTGAATGTCGACTTCCTCTCCCAAGATAATTGCATCCAATGCATTACGTATATCCGAACCAGTTACTGGAATACTATTGCCAGGCCGTGAGTCGTCAAGTTGACCTCGATACACGCATATCAAATCTTTATCAAAGATAAAAAAATCTGGGGTGCAAGTTGCATCGTATGCTCGAGCAACCTGTTGCGTTTCATCATATAAATACGGGAAGGTATAACCTAAAGAATCAGAGAGAATTTTCATTTTCCCAGATGAATCGTCAGGATAGTTATCTACATCGTTTGAGCTGATAGCAATAATGCCCACACCTTTTGCGGGATATTCTTTCCCAAGTTTTACTAGCTCATCTTGTATGTGCTTTACAAAAGGACAATGATTGCATATGAACATAATGAGCGTTGCATGCTTACCTTTTAGATCACGCAGACTCAATTCTTTGCCCGAGACAACATCAGGTAAGGTAAAATCAGGTGCCTGTGTACCTAAAGGCATCATATTTGACGGGGTTAGTACCATAAGGTGACCAGTTTATAATTAATCTAAACTCCAATACATACAATAACGTTCCATATCTAGCTCATATAGCTAATAGTCTAGTCAATAAAAATACCCTTATAATAAAATACTACTTATATATATTTAGCCTGTAAAAGGAATAAGCTAGTGTCAATTACACGTGTTTTTACTTCAGAATCTGTATCTGAGGGCCATCCAGATAAAATGGCCGATCAAATTTCAGACGCTATATTAGATGCAATATTAGATCAAGATACCAGCGCACGTGTGGCCTGCGAAACTATGGTTAAGACTGGTATGGTAGTGCTGGCTGGTGAAATTACAACTTCAGCACAAATAGAGTATGAAAAAATTGTGCGCGATGCGGTAAATGGCATTGGTTACGATAACTCAGATGTTGGTTTCGATGGCCATAACTGCGCAGTACTAAATGCATTAGGCAAACAATCGCCTGATATTGCAATAGGCGTTGACCGTAAATCAAAAGAAGAACAAGGTGCTGGTGACCAAGGTATGATGTTTGGATACGCCAGTAACGAAACAGATGTACTAATGCCTGCACCAATTACTTATTCTCACCGCTTAGTACAAAAACAATCCGAAGTTAGAAAATCAGGAAAATTATCATGGCTACGCCCTGACGCAAAAAGCCAAGTAACATTTGTATATGAAGATGGTAAACCAACCGGTATTAATGCTGTTGTGTTATCAACACAACATGACCCAGATGTTAGCAAAAATGATTTACATGAGGCTGTGATGGAACACATTATTAAACCAACTTTACCTGAAAAGTGGTTATCAAAAAACACTAAGTACCATATTAATCCTACTGGTAAATTTGTAATTGGTGGCCCTGTAGGCGACTGCGGATTAACTGGTCGCAAAATAATTGTAGATACTTATGGCGGTATGGCTCGTCACGGTGGTGGCGCGTTTTCTGGCAAAGACCCCTCTAAAGTGGATCGCTCTGCAGCATATGCAGGTCGCTATGTTGCCAAGAATATTGTCGCAGCGGGCTTAGCTGAACGTTGCGAAATACAAATTTCCTATGCGATTGGTGTAGCTCAACCCACTTCGGTATCAATTGATACTTTTGGCACTGGAAAAATTGCGGACAGTAAAATTGAAGAGATTGTACAAGACACCTTTGATTTACGTCCTTACGGTATCGTTACTATGCTGGACTTATTACACCCAATTTATCAAGCTACTGCTGCTTATGGTCATTTTGGTCGAGATGATGATAGTTTCCATTGGGAGCGGACCGATAAAGTTTCTGCATTAAAAGACCGTGCATCTTAATAACATTGTTATTAGTTATACTGCCTTTAACAAACACTTTCTAAAATATACTCAATGCTTAAGGAGCATAAATAATTATGGCTATTCAATCTGCAGAAAAAATCGAAGCTGATTTTAAAGTTGCTGATATTAACGAAGCTGAATTTGGCAGAAAAGAAATTGCCATAGCTGAAACAGAAATGCCTGGCTTAATGGCATTACGCGTTAAGTACAGTAAAGAAAAACCACTAATTGGAGCGCGTATCGTTGGTTGTTTACATATGACTATTCAAACAGCCGTACTAATCGAAACCTTAGTCGAGCTAGGTGCAGAAATTCGTTGGTCTTCTTGCAATATATTTTCAACACAAGACCATGCCGCTGCTGCAATTGCGGCCAGAGGCATTCCAGTATTCGCATGGAAAGGAGAAACCGAAGAAGAATATGAATGGTGTGTAGAACAAACCATTACAGGCCCAAATGATTGGAAGCCAAACATGATTCTGGATGATGGTGGCGACTTAACAAAAATAATGCATGAGAAATACCCAGAGATGCTTAAAGAAGTAAAAGGCCTTTCTGAAGAAACTACAACAGGTGTGCATCGCTTACATGCAATGGAAAAAACAGGTGAACTAAAAGTACCTGCGTTTAATGTTAATGACTCTGTAACCAAATCTAAATTTGATAACTTATATGGCTGTCGTGAATCTTTAATCGACGGTATAAAGCGTGCAACTGATGTGATGGTTGCAGGCAAAACCGCAGTAGTTTGCGGCTATGGCGATGTAGGCAAAGGCAGTGCGCAATCATTACGTGGACTTGGCGCCACCGTTATGATTACTGAGATTGATCCAATCTGTGCATTACAAGCTGCAATGGAAGGCTATTACGTCGTAACATTGGAAGACGTTATAGACAGAGCTGATATCTTTGTTACCGCCACAGGTAACTTCAATGTCATCAATCATGACCATATGTTAGCGATGAAAAACCAAGCTATAGTTTGCAATATTGGCCATTTTGACAATGAAATAGATATAGCTAGCTTGAAACAATATCAGTGGGAAAACATTAAGCCACAAGTGGATCATGTAATTTTCCCAGATGGAAAACGAATCATTATGTTAGCTGAAGGACGTTTAGTGAATTTGGGTTGCGCAACCGGGCATCCTAGTTTTGTAATGTCTAATTCATTTACTAATCAAGTATTGGCACAAATGGAACTTTGGAAAAATGCTGATACCTATGAAAATAAGGTTTACGTATTACCTAAATCATTGGATGAAGAAGTAGCACGCTTACACCTCGAGAAAATTGGCGTGAAATTAACTAAACTCACCAAAGAACAAGCAAACTATATTAGTGTCGATGTGCATGGGCCTTACAAACCAGATTATTATCGCTACTAATTCAGCGTAAGCTTTAAAGTCACTTAGACTGAACACTCAATGCGAGTTGTTCGCCTCTACACTCATCAATATCTAGCTCCAGATATAGAACTGGAGCTAGAAGATAGCATCCGGCATTACGCTATTAATGTCCTAAGACTAAATAAACGCTCTTTAATAAAACTTTTCAATGGCGATGGATATGATTATCCGTGTAAAATTCTCGATTGTAGTAAAACACTTATCCGCGTCAATGTTACAAAAAAGATAGCGCTGCAAAGTGAATCTTCATTAACTACTCATTTATATATTTGTATCCCTAAAAGCTCGAATATGGACTATGCGATTCAAAAGTCTGTAGAAGCAGGTGTATCCTTCATTCACCCCATACTATCTGAACGAGCTTCAAGCATAAGTAGGAAAAAATCTGCCGAGAATAAACATCAACATTGGCAACGGATAATTCAAAGTGCCTGTGAGCAATGTGGTCGTGCAGTTATACCTCCACTTTCTTCTATTACTGAATTCAGTGAGCTTGCACAATTAAATGACAACGAATATGGTCTGATATTTGATGCTAATGCTGATCAAACCATAAATAATCTTAACATTAATAACCCCACATCCATTAAGTTACTAATTGGACCAGAAGGTGGATTAACAGAAAGTGAAATTAAATCTCTATTAGAAAAAGGTTTCCAAGCTGTACGATACGGGCCACGCATACTGCGTACTGAAACTGCAGCACTCGCTGCTATACTTCATATTCAATCTATTTGGGGGGACTTAAATACTTAATTAAGTTGCTCGAGTTATAAGCATTTCTTCTAACTTTTTAAAGTTTGGAATTGCCAGCTCTTTACTACCTATTTTCACATAATATGAAATCAGTTCTGAATACTTGCTCATCATGCCATCATGGTTATACATGGCTCGACTGTCTAAAATTAGCGGTCTTGGTATAGATTGCACCTCAATTGCATACAAAGGAAATGCTTCATCATTATCAATCACATAGCAAATTACGGCACGTATATGATTCGATTTAAACACTCTAGTTTGATTACACAAACGTTCAAATGAAATCACAGGAATTACATAATCTTCCCAGTCAATTTCACCAATTAACCAATCCTCTCCTTCCCCAAGAAGAGTTATTTTTGGCTTATAGACAACTTCCTTAACAATCGATTTAGGTAGTAACACATCATTACCATTGAGAGGCAATAACATACAACTTAGTGTTGGGTGGGTTGTAGATTCAGCTAATGACATTGCTTCCTCTCAACCACACTTTGTACATAACTTAATAACTCATTTTCATTATAAGGTTTACCTAAATATTCTTGCACACCAATATCCATTGCGCGCTGGCGATGTTTATCGCCGGTGCGTGAGGTAATCATTATGATCGGAACATTTTTTAAGCGCTCATTATTTCTCACATGAGTGGCCAATTCATAACCATCCATACGTGGCATTTCTATATCTAATAAAATTAGAGCTGGAGTGAAGTCTTGTAGTTTTTGTACGGCATCCACACCATCTTTAGCCGTAACTACATTATAATTATTACGTTCAAGGAAGCGTGTGGTGACATTCCGAATCGTAATGGAATCATCGACAACCATAATTGTAGACTGAGTATTGCTGACAATCTCATCAGTACTGGCCGTAACACCTCTAGTCTGACCAACTGAATCAATACGAATTAAACCCTGAATATCTAGAATTAAAACAACATTACCATCACCCAAGATGGTTGCACCTGAAACTGCTGGCAATCTACTTAATTGAGGCGCTAAAGGTTTAACAACAATTTCGCGATTTCCTAATATAGCTTCAACATGAACAGCCATGCGAGAATCACCGGAACGCACTAACAAGACCGGAAACATTTTATCCGCACCACTTAGTTGTGGTTGACATACTTCTAACAAACTGCCTAGATGACATAAGCGATAGTCTCTATCCGCATAATGATAGCTAGCAATATTCTCTGCTTGCTTTTGCTTTAACTCGTGTGCAGATAGTCTTACAACACCTTCTACATTTGCCAAAGGAACTGCATAAATACCATTTCCACATTTAATCAATAATGATTGTGTAATTGCTAATGTGATAGGAATACGAATAACAAATTTAGCACCTTGGCCAAATACAGAATCTATTTGCAAAGAGCCACCTAGCTGTTTGAGTTCACTGGCAACCACATCCATACCGACTCCACGCCCTGAAACTTGCGAAACTTTTCCAGCTGTACTAAACCCAGGAGTTAAAATTAAGTTTAACGCTTCGCGCTCAGATAGCTTGTGATTATCAATTAACCCTAGCTCCATTGCTTTATTTTTAATTCTTTCCACATCAAGCCCATCACCGTCATCAGAAACTATTATTACTATCTCTGCACCTTCTCGTGTTACATCGATTTTAATTTCGCCTAGCTTTGGTTTGTTAACCTTTTCACGTTGCTCTGCTTCTTCTATACCATGTGAAATTGCATTGCGAACTAAATGTTCAAGTGGTGCAACAATACGATTGAGAATTGAACTATCTACTTCAGTATTTTGGCCAATAACTTTTAAATCAGCACCTTTTTTTAGCTCTCGAGATGTTTGCCTTACAATTCTTTGTAAACGTGGTATAAGCTGATTAAATTGCACCATGCGTGTGCGCATTAATCCTGCTTGTAAATCTCCACTAATTCGTCGCTGTTGTGATAGCAATAATTCCGATTCACGCACTTGGTCTGACAGGATATCTTTTATAATTAATAGGTCATTCACACTCTCCGCCAACGATCTAGAAAGTTGGTGTATATTGGAATAACGATCTAACTCCAGTGGATCAAAATCATCTTGCTCAGGCACTTCATGCGCATGGCGCGATAAAATTTGCGTTTCAGTCTCAATTTCTAAATTACGCAACTGCTCACGTAAGCGATCTACCACCTGCTCGAGTTCATATATATTGACATTATAGTTATTACTCACTTGCTCTAAACGGGCTTGGAATATATTCACTTCACCTGCATTATTAACAAGGTTGTCCAACATGCTCGATTGTAGTCGAACAGATTGTTGGCCAGAAATTACTGGTTGGGTACTCAAGTTCGCAGGGTTACGTAAAACTGGAATCTTTACTGTTTTCTTGGCTTTCTTCTCGCCCTTATTCTTTTTACTCGATGCATCCAAGTCTTGATCTGGTTTTACTTCTGATTCAGTTTTTATCTCTTGTGGGTCAGCTTTTGCAGACTTCGATTCTGGTAAAATCTCTTTAGAATATACTTCACCAGCTTGTATCGTTTCTAATTCTGCAATTAAGCTTGCTGCAGGTAAAACAGCTTCTCTCGCAACCGCGAGATCTACCATTACATTCATATGGTCAAGACAGCGCTGTACGAAATTAAATGTCACATCACTCGCTTCGATACGAGATTCCGCAATATTAATTACAAAAGTTTCAAATGCATGACTAAAATCACCTATATTGATATAGGTAGCCATCCTTGCGCTACCCTTAAGCGTATGTAATTGTCGGCGAAACTCTGATACAGCGCTGGCATCTTTATGATTAGTCCTCCATTTTTCTAAACATCGATTGCAGGTTTCTAAAATATCGCTAGCCTCTTCTAGAAAGATGTCTACCAAGTCTGTATCTTTACCCTCATAAACATCTATATGCTCATATATTTCGTTAGCTGTGATATTGGTATCAGAAAGAATGGTTCTTTGAGTTTTTCCCAATTCATGTTCAGGTGAGTTTTGAAGTTCAGAAGCGGGCTCAAGTTCAACGTGAATATCATTTTGTACATTCGCAATTACATCTTCTATAACTGGTATTTCTACAAATTTTAAATTATTAACTTTTTGAAGTAGCTCATCACTGACTGCAGGGTATTTAAGTGTATCGGCATTTTCATTAATGCACTGCTTTACATATTCGATGCACGCAACAAAAATATCAAACTGTTCAGCTTTAAGTTTTTTATTTTCTTTATTGCATTCTTGGCAATATTTATCTAAACGCCCGATAAGTTTGGAAACTGCGTCAACCTGCGCTGTGCGCGAGCACCCAAACAAGGTATGTAATGCATATAACAACTTATCATCAATAGGCAATATCTTATGTTCTTTTTTAGACTCCAGAATTTGCTCAATTGAGTCTATATGCTGCTTAGCTTCATCTAAAAATAGCGTATAAAGCTCTTTATCTAATTCATCTTTTGCTAACTCATTTTTTGACGAATCATCATCGATATTCTTTTTATTTTCGAGAAAGCATTGTGCTGCAGTGTATATACTGACAACATCTGCTACTGGCTCACGATCAGTTTTAAGTTGAAATACTAAGTCGTTTAATAAAACGACTGCGTTTTCTATTAAATCATGTAGATCAATTGTAACCACAAGAGACTTATCAATAACTTTATTTAATATAGTTTCTAGCTGACAAGCATATTCACCGATAATCTCAGCGCCAATCATACGTCCGCCACCTTTCAGACTATGGAAAGATCTACGGATAATAATTAATGCATCTTCATTATTTTCATCATCTTTCCATATCGTTCGGTTTAAATTAATCTTTTCTAGTTCTTCTTCAGCTTCTTCAATAAATATTTCGAGCACATCCGGATCAGCATCCCCCCGATTAGCCAATAATTTTTGTTCCACACCGCCTGTGTTTACTGAAATCGCATAAGATTCAGCATCAAACTCGGCAGCAGCAGAATCTTCACTGATCATTCCTGGCAACAGTAATTCAGATTCATCAGATTTAGAAATTGCATTTATTCCAGCTTTATCAGTGATAATTTTGGCATTGTGATCATCTAACTCACTTAAGTCATACGCTTGGGAATTTGTGCTGAGTTGTTCTACAATTTCACTAAGATCGTGCAAATTAGTTGTGGCAAGATCTACTTCAACCACACTAATATGTTCATCCTCATCGCCCACATCTAGTGTAAGACCTTGTTCGAAAGCTTCATTAGCCATGCTATTCAGCTCTGTGGCACCTTCTTCAATACTAGTAGACTCAAGTCCCGCTAGCTTAGAGGGTATTTCAAGTTCCTCTTCTGCAATGTCAGGCAATTTCGCATTCTCTTTAACCTCACCATCTACTGGTGCTGTTATCTGCGCAAGAGGATTTTGGTTTGTTTCCTCTTGGGAGTCTGTTAAATCGTAATTGATGGGGATATCCAGAGAGGTTGCACTAAGGTCTTCTAAATCAAGTTCATCTAAACCAGCTTGCTTAACGACAGATTCAGATGGAACATCCTCGTTTAACTCGTAGTTTTCGGTGATTTTTGTTTTTTTTTTAATTTTAGATCTACTGAATTACGCAACGCTAATGAACCTTCGTCTTCCGCAGCAAATTCTTCAACCTCAATAGTCTGTACTGGTTCGGAGCTATTTGATAATTGAATTTCACTACCCATCAACTTAGATGCGTTTTTTATTCCATATTCAAGAATATCTTTTGGGTCATCCTCATCGACAATTAACGCTTCAAGATAGCATTCCACACTAGTAATCGAATCTGCAAACGCATCAAGCTTATCAGGCTGCGAACTCAGTTCTTGTTTTGCATTTTCATCAAGCAAATATACTTGTATACATTCTAATATTTTTGCTGCGTCATCTAAATTAAGCATAGATAGTGCACCTATGACCTTACTGAAGTGATCATGCGCTTTTAAATAATTTTCTTTATCGTCAGGAAAAGTAAGTATTTGTGAAATCATATTCTTAGCTTCTTCAATCTCACCTAATGCTTCCGTGATAGCCTGCACTTGTATTTTTCTAAGTTGGCCCGCATCACCAGTAGAGTTGAAATCACCATCTTCTGTATTAACAACCTGAACCGCAGGCTTGTTTAAAACTCTGTAGTTAATAAAATTGTCTACAATGTTTTCTGCTTTAATTAATTTTTCTGCAATGGTAATAAAATTACTGTCTACCTGCTCTAACTCTCCTGAAGATAACCCATTTAATGCAGTAACCTCACGCAAGACCTCTTCTCTTGCCTCATCCAACCCAAGCATGCTTAGAGTATCTGAAATTTTTTGCAGATCTTTGGCTACCTTGGAAACGCATTCTGGAGAACGATTTTTACTATGCACATACATTTCAATTGAATCTTTTACCGTTTCAATATCTTCATATAACGCTCTTGATACTGCCTCTAACACATCTGCATTTGGTCCAGACATACCTTCACGCATTTTATCGATATCCATCTTATTAGGAATTAGCTCATTCAAACCAAATGCTTGTTTTACCTTACTGACGATACGCCCGCGTTCACCCGCTATACCAACGTAATAAAGTAGGTTTTTGATAAGACTAGAAGGAATCTCTATCGCGAAATTTGCTTCATCTAGTTCAATAAATCTTTTAATTTGGCGATCTACTTTTCCCAACAAAGAGGCTAAACCTGTGCTTATACACAAATCCTCAATTGCCAACGCTTGCGCAATTGCGCTGGTTACCCACCATAATCTACGGGATGATTTCTCTGCTGAACATTGATACAATCGAATAGCAACTTTACACATCTTAGTTGCAGCCAAATCAATATTTTCATTTTGAATGATACCAACTAAACCTGTTTGGAAACCGTAACGAATTTTCTTCACATATTCTTGTGCAGGAATTTCTAGTTGTAGGCTCACATTAGGAATTTCAATATCATCAAGGTCAGGGAAAAATAAGATATGCTCAGAAAGTAATGGCGCATCTCTCACACCACGCAAATCATTTAATAATGGCAACAACACAACTGGAAAATCTTTATTGCCTGCCTGTACATACTCAAGATAGTCCGACATCTGTAGTATTCCACGGGACAAACATTCTTGAGCTTTATCTTGTTGTTGAATTGAACCTTCTATTAAACCATCAACAACTTCACACATTTCGCGTGCCAGCACTACTGCGCCATTAATTTGCACAAATTGCAAAGTTCTCTCAACTTGTACCAGCGAATTTAATACTTCAGCTAATAAATAGGTTTGGGACTCATCTTCAACATATTCTTCTAACTTAGCGCGGACAATTTTTATGATCGTATCAACTTCATGCTTAACTTTTTCTTCCGCAACTTTTTTTAGCGCACTATTTCGCATATTTATATTCATTGTTTATTGAATTTATCTTAGATTATTAAGATGCTTCTCTGTGTTCAATAACTGTTTCTTCAATTGTTTGTGGCAACTTAAATCCAGCAACAGATCGTTTAAGGTCTTGCCCTAGATTTTTAAGCTTTCCTACCCAACTAGCAGTGTTACTGGCACTATCAGATGTCTGCATAGTAATCTCTTGAATCACATTCATAGTTTTAGTCACATTGCTGGCCGCAATTGTTTGCTTATCCGTAGCATCAGTAATATTTTGAATATGTGCTGCTAAGCTATCGGATACAGACTCGATCTCTACCAAAGCTTCACCAGCATTTTCTGCAAGTCTTGCACCACTAACAACGTTCGAAGTACTTTGTTCCATTGAGGTTACTGCTTCATTGGTATCACTTTGAATTGTCTTTACCAACGCTTCGATTTGTTTCGTAGCTGTACCCGCACGCTCTGCAAGTCTTTGTACTTCATCTGCAACCACGGCAAATCCTCTACCGGCCTCACCTGCTGTAGATGCCTGAATTGCGGCATTGAGTGCAAGAATGTTAGTTTGATCTGCAATCTCATCAATGAGTCCTACAATGTCACCAATTTCTTGAGAGCTCTCACCTAAACGTTTAATACGTTTTGAAGTTTCTTGAATTTGCTCACGAATCGTATCCATACCATCAATGGTGCGACTTACTGCTTGGGCGCCTTTATGCGCAATACTTACAGATTGCTGTGCAACATCAGCTGAACTTGATGCGTGTTCAGCTACTTGTTCAATAGACTTAGCCATTTCTGAAACAGCTGCAGTAACATTGGCAATTTCACGCGCTTGTTTTCCACTCGAAGTAGTAAGTTTTTGTGTGGAATTGTGCGTAACGTCAGCTGCTGATGCTACTTGTTTTGAAGTGTTGTTAATGGTGTGTACGAGATTACGCAACGCGTCAATTGAGTAATTTACCGAGTCTGCTATAGCGCCTGTAATATCTTCAGTTACTGTGGTGTGTACAGTTAGATCACCTTCGGCGAGATTAGTCATCTCATCAAGCAATAACAAAATGGCTTGTTGATTTCTTCTATTTTGTTCGTCCACTGCAGAGAGTTGCTTTCTTACCTTACTGCCCCATTTATTGGCAAATACTAGTAACAATACTAAACAAGCTATGCCTGCTATAAAAACAATAGCAGAGAAAAAACTGTTCCCTGAATCAATACCAATCATTGGCCCTAAATTAAAAGCTAGAATCGCCATTGCGCCCATTATTAAAAACGCGAATGCCGCTATGATTGTAAAAGTAGATTTGCTAGATTGACTATCCTTGCCCACACGAGCAATAGATTTAGTTAAGACCATAGTTCAAGTATTCCTAATAGAAACTTTACATTTATATTCGTAATTAGTTATTTTAGGTAAACGCAACAAATTCCTTCATTGCTCAATTACCCACCTAAAATCAATAATTTCCAAGTTCTAATGATACGAGGGAATTGCTATTGCAATGGCATGATTGTGTCGTGAAAACACTCACTTTTATCGGTTTCAGTAATTGAGTTCAAATAGCATGGTCTGCTCACACACGAACAACAGACTTGATTTTATATAAAGATAGCCATGTATGCCCAGCATCAAATAAGCAGTGTTTAAGAGAGAGTGCTTAACTGTGTAAAACGCTCGTCTAACAACAAACTTTGTATAGACAATGAGGCAAACCACTCCTCGCCTGAGCTATAAAAAGCGCTGATATGGTCGATATGGTCATAATCGAAATTCTCAGGCACCTCATCAATGCCTTGACCTACATTAAATAACTTCATACCAATAATGGTATCAATAATTAAACCATAATGATGAGTTGCTTGCTTAACCAGTAACATGCGTTTCGAATCATATTTACCCTTCATAGGAACACCAAAAACAAATTCATGTATATCAAGCAAAGTAATTAAGTTACCTCTAACATTCGATATTCCAACCAACCATGGTGGTGAGCGTGGAATAGTTGTAAGATCTTTTACTGTCAACACTTCGCTGACATCAGCGATGGGAATGATGTATTTATGAGCACCTAGCTGAAAAGCTAAACCATGTGAATAACTAGCATCGAATTCTTGCTGAACCAAACCACCATGATGCGCAACACATTTGTGATCTACAGATAATAAGTACTCAAATGGAGTGGTTTCTTTGGAAACTGCCATAAAGTTTTTTAAGCAGCTAAAAATGACTTAATCGAATTTATCAACATCTCAGAATCCACGGGCTTAACTAAATAGCCTTTTGCTCCTTGCCTGGTAGCCCAGACCTTATCGGTTTGTTGGCTCTTAGTAGACACCATTACCACTGGTATTTCCGCAGTCTCAGGAGCTTGGGTGATTTGCCTTGTTGCTTGAAAACCATTCATACCTGGCATCACAATATCCATCAAAATTAAATCAGGATGTATGTCCTTAGCGGCCTCAACCCCTTCTTCACCACTATCTGCAGTTGAAACCTTATGCCCTGTTTGCTCTAGAAGTTTTGAAATGAAATGACGCTCAGTAGGAGAATCGTCTACAACAAGGATATGAGCCATATCTGCAGTATTCTGTTCGTTATTTGCCACCATATTCTGCAAGTACCCCAAGTAAATCGTCTCTAGTAAAAGGCTTGGTCAGATATTGTTCTGAACCAACGACCTTGCCCCGTGCCTTATCGAAAATACTATCTTTACTCGATAACATAATGACCG
>Ga0255057_10000264_pt1 | contig 29303 bp, 23 predicted proteins | sample Cases_109_6_MG_FD_189022 | JGI IMG/M metagenome (GOLD analysis project Ga0255057, IMG submission 189022) | Seawater microbial communities from Amundsen Gulf, Northwest Territories, Canada - Cases_109_6 | ecosystem: Environmental > Aquatic > Marine > Gulf | place: Canada: Northwest Territories... | reverse complement strand
CGAATAGGTTTAACTGAAGCTTTGCGTGAGTTTTGTGAGTTTCGTAAGTTACTACCGCGCGGAGTAAAACTTACGCCTGAAGATGTGTGGGAAAGGCTTTGCTATGTGCTATCCATCAAAATTAAAGAACCACAATTTGCAGGTCAAACTAAAGAGCGTCTAAGTTCGCGTGAGACATCTGTATTTGTTGCCGGGGTTGCTAAAGACTCATTTGGTTATTGGCTAAATCAAAATGCTGAGTCTGGCAAAGAAATTGCGCAGCTTGCAATTAGTAATGCGGAATCGCGTTTAAGAAAAAGCAAAAAAGTGGTTCGCAAGAAAATTGCAAGTGGCCCAGCGTTACCTGGAAAACTTGCCGATTGCACATCAGAAGACCTATCGCGCACAGAGTTATTTTTAGTAGAAGGTGATTCTGCAGGTGGTTCGGCTAAGCAAGCGCGAGATCGCGTATACCAAGCCATCATGCCATTGCGCGGCAAAATTCTAAATACATGGGAAGTTTCATCTGATCAGGTATTAGCTTCGCTGGAAGTGCATGATATTTCTGTTGCGATTGGTATTGAACCAGGTAGCACAGATTTATCGGGGCTTCGTTATGGAAAAATTTGCGTGCTTGCGGATGCCGACTCAGATGGTTTGCATATTGCGACTTTATTATGCGCATTGTTTTTGCAGCATTTTCAAGCTTTGGTTGAGGCAGGGCATGTCTATATGGCTATGCCGCCACTTTATCGTATCGATGTGGGTAAAGAAGTATTTTATGTTTTGGACGATGAAGAACAGCGGGGCGTTTTAGATCGCATTAAAGCTGAAAAGAAAACTGCTAAAGTGACGATTACGCGTTTTAAAGGTTTAGGGGAGATGAATCCGATGCAATTAAGAGAATCTACCATGGCGGTAGATACGCGGCGTCTGGTTCAGCTTACATTAACGGATGAAAAGAAAACATTTCAATTGATTGATATGTTGCTAGCTAAGAAACGTTCTGCAGATAGACGAGCTTGGTTAGAAAAGAAAGGCAACTTGGTAGTAAGTTAAAGAATTAAATTTAAATTAATTATGAGTGATAACTTAGAAATGGATTTCGATCCTACAGACAAACTACCGATACAAGAATTTGCTGAAAAAGCGTATCTGGAGTATTCCATGTACGTGATTCTAGATCGAGCTTTACCAAATATAGGTGATGGCTTGAAGCCGGTGCAACGTAGAATTATCTATGCAATGTCTGAGCTTGGATTGTCAGCAGTTTCAAAGCATAAAAAATCCGCTCGCACAGTAGGTGATGTGCTTGGTAAATATCATCCGCATGGTGATAGTGCTTGTTACGAAGCTATGGTGTTGATGGCGCAATCTTTTTCCTATCGTTATCCGCTTATAGATGGGCAGGGAAATTGGGGTTCGACGGATGATCCTAAATCCTTTGCTGCGATGCGCTACACAGAGTCACGTTTAACTAAGTATGCAAAAGCTTTATTACAAGAGTTGGACCAAGGCACATCAGAATGGGCGCCCAATTTTGATGGTACATTAACTGAGCCGTTGGTGTTACCCGCACGTTTACCAAATGTTTTGTTAAATGGTGGTATGGGAATTGCGGTGGGGATGTCTACCGATATTCCGCCACATAATATTAGTGAAGTAGTGGGTGCCTGTATCCATCTTTTGGGTAATCCTAAGGCAACTGTCAGTGATCTTTGTAAATTTGTTAAAGGTCCGGATTATCCTACCGATGCTGAAATCATTTCAGATCCGAAAGAAATTAAGGAGATCTATGAAACTGGTAATGGTTCGATACGTATGCGCGCGGTTTATATAAAAGAAGATTCCGATATTGTTATCACTGCATTACCGCATCAGGTTTCAGGCGCCAAAGTACTTGAGCAAATTGCGCAACAAATGCAAGCAAAGAAGTTGCCTATGGTACAGGACTTACGTGATGAATCAGATCATGAGAACCCAATTCGAATTGTGATCACAACGAAAAGTAATCGCATAGATGTAGATGATTTAATGTCACATCTATTTGCTACTACGGATCTTGAGCGTAATTATCGTGCCAATTTAAATATGATTGGTATAGACAGGCGTCCTCAAGTCAAAAATCTCCGCGACATACTTAAGGAGTGGCTAGTTTTTAGAACAGAAACCATTAAGTTAAGATTGCAATGGCGTCTAGATAAAGTAGCTAAACGACTACACGAACTAGAAGGCTTGTTAATTGCGTATCTAAATATTGATACGGTAATCAAAATTATACGTACTGAAAATGATCCAAAAGCCAAGTTAATTAACAAGTTCAAGCTAAGTGATGAGCAGGCAGAATTCATTTTGAATTTGAAATTGCGTAATTTGGCAAAGATTGAAGAGATAAAGATTAAGGCAGAGAAAAAAGAATTAAGCGACGAACGCAAATCACTAGAACAAACATTAGGTTCTAGTGCCCGCTTAAAAACATTAGTTAAAAAAGAACTCAAGCAGGATGCGGAAGAGTTTGGTGATCAGCGGCGATCCAAGCTAGTAAAACGCGGTGTGGCAGCGGCAATTGACGAATCTAAATTAGTGCCTTCTGAACCAATTATCGTAGTGTTATCGCAAAAAGGTTGGGTAAGGGCAGCTAAAGGTAATGAAGTAGATCCGCGTGAGCTTAATTATAAATCTGGGGATACGTATCAAGCGCATGCTTATGGTAAATCGAATCAAAACGCTATTTTTCTAGATTCGCGTGGACATTGTTATTCGTTGCCAGCGCATACATTGCCATCTGCGCGTGGTCAAGGTGAGCCTTTAAGTGGCAAACTAAAACCCACAGATGGCGCAGTATTTGTTGGTGTAATGATGGGTGAATCATCGGACTTATACCTAATATCAAGTAGTGCGGGCTATGGCTTTGTCAGTAAGCTCGGAGATATGTTTACTCGCAATCGTACAGGTAAGGCTTTGTTATCCGTTCCAAAAGGTGCACAAGCATTGGCGCCAGTTCGAGTGCGAGATATGGAAGAAGACTGGGTGGTTTCTATAGGCTCAGACGGGAATATGCTGGTTATTCCATTAAGCTATGTGCCGATTTTACCAAAAGGAAAAGGTAATAAAATTATCAATATACCAAGCAAGAAAGTTATTACGGGTGAAGAGTCTATGTGTGCAATTGCACTAGTTCAGGATGGTGAGGCCATAACGCTGTATTCAGGTAAACGCACCAAGAAAATGAAAGGTGAGGAAATTGACACTTTTGAAGGTGAGCGTGGTCAAAGAGGTTTGAAACTTTCTCAAGGGTATCGAAGTATCGATGCCATAGAGGTGCATATCCATGAAGATGAAGATGAAGATGAAGATGAAGAGTAAGAGTTGCAAACTAAATAATGCTTGGTAGGCGTAATATATAGATGGGTGATATTTTGTAGTTTTATGAGGATTTTTTGATGGGCACACGAATTATTTTATTGATAGCTACCAACTTTGCAGTTGTTGTAGTTCTCGGAGTTGCGGCACAAGTATTTGGTCTAGATAAAGTACTCGTACAAAATGGTATGTCGGGGCGGCTGACGGGTTTATTTATCATGTCACTGCTTATAGGTTTCGGTGGTTCCTTCATTTCTTTGGCGATGTCTGAGTGGTTAGCGAAAAGAGCTATGGGCGTGCATATGATTGAGCGGCCCGCAAATGAAGCGGAACAATGGGTGATGGATACTGTTCAACGCCAAGCGGAACAAGCCAGCATTGGCATGCCTGAAGTAGGAATTTTCGATACTCCTGAAGTCAATGCCTTTGCTACAGGAATGCGACGTAATAATGCAATGGTTGCGGTAAGCACTGGCTTACTAAACGCCATGAGTCGAGATGAAGCAGAAGCGGTGATGGCTCATGAGATTAGCCATGTCGCGAATGGTGATATGGTTACCATGGGTCTTATACAAGGCGTATTGAATACCTTTGTGATTTTTTTGTCCCGTATTGTCGGAATTCTGGTTGATAAGGTTGTATTTAAATCTAGAAGTGGCTTTGGCCCTGGGTATTTTATTGTCAGTATCATTGCGCAAATATTTTTTGGTGTTTTGGCTTCTATGATTGCGAGCTGGTATTCACGCAGACGAGAGTATCGTGCTGATGCGGGTGGTGCAGAATTAGCTGGTAGAGAAAAAATGGCAGCAGCATTAGAGCGTTTAAAAGCTCAACATCAACCTAAAGAGTTACCCGGACAGCTTGCTGCGTTTGGAATTTCTGGTGGAGTTAAGGATGGGCTTAGAAAACTATTTAGTACGCATCCTCCACTTGAAGATCGGATTGCTGCACTAAGAAATTATTAAAGTAGATGTATTAGATAATACTAAGCAGCCTTCTTGCTTTTAGTAAGGTGTAAAGAAAGACTATAAAGAGAAATCGTAATTGGGTTGTTTGTTTGGAGGCTGTAGGAAATTTCCTTGCGTATAGTTAATACCTAAACTCCACAGTATAGACAGGGTATCTGCATCTTCTACGAATTGAGCAATCACTTTCGTCTCCATCGGTTTCAGTAATTCAGCAATTTCACGAATCGCATTCTGATTTTGCTGGTTATCACTTATATCAGACATCAAGCTATGACAGATCTTCACATAATTTGCAGGAATGGCCTTAAGGATCTTCGCTGGATTGTCACCAGTACCAAAGGCATCGATAGCGACCTCTGACTTCATTTCTTGTAATGTGCTAACAAGAGTTTTAGATTCTTTGAGATTCGCGATTAAAACCTGTTCTTTGATTTCAAAACAAACATGGCTCGGTAAAATGTTATTAGTTTTGAATTGATCTTCTAGCCAGCTAGGTAGATCTTTATCTAGAATGGAGTTTGAGCTCAACTTGATAAATAGACGAATGTCTGCGCCTTTGTTGCGTAATTCTGATAATTTTTTTAATGCGTTTAAAACTATCCAACGGTCCAGCATTTTGCCAAAGCCGGTACGTTCTATACGCGAGACAAATTCACTGGCAGGTATAAGTTCATTATCTTTATCGCGAAGCGCAGTGTAGATTTGATAACGCTCTCCAGGTTCGCCGTGCAAGCTAATGATTGGTTGATATAATAATTCAAGTCTGTTTTCTTTTACTGCTTCACGTAACGTAAGTGTCCAAAGATCATCTTTTTCTTTTTCTCCTATTTGAGCGTGATTAGGTTTGTAAATAACAATTTCATTTGCGTCATTTTCCCAAGCTTCATCACAACAGTTTTTGACTTTACTTAGTATATCTCGGACATCAGTGGTAAATTGGTCAATTTTCACAGCACCAACGGCAGGTTTAATTGAAATATAGTCACTGCCAGTGGTGGTTATAAGCTCACCTAAGTCTTTAATAACATTCTGACCAAACGTATGTAAGTATTCAGAGTCGATGTTTGAGGTAAGTACACCAAATGAATCTTCAGTTAATTTAGACAGCATCTCATTCTCAGCGCAACAATTGCGTAATGTTTTTGCTATGTTCCCAGTTACTTTATCTATTGCAGCGATACCGAATTTATCTTTTATATCATTAAAGTTCGAAATATCTACTTGAATGAACGTCTGCGATATCTTTCCTTGTTTTGCTGCATTTGCTGCTTCATCAAGTTGATCCATGATTGATCGACGATGGTAGAAGCCAGTATGAACATCACGCTCACTAAGGTAACTAAGTTGTTCTTCTAATTCTTTAGTGTCTGCGCTGCCTTCGGGGCTTTGAATGATAATTTGAATGCAGTCTTCACCAGATACGCTAACTGAATTGAAACTAAGTTTTGCAGGGAAAATATCGCTACTTTCTTTTTTAAAATTAAGAGTTATTTCACCAACATCTTTTGATTTAGAAAATTTCTTCAGTAAATCTTTCATTTTTTCTTGATCATCAGGTGCAATCAGATCCATTATCGATAATCCGTATAGTTCTTCGCAGCTACTATAGCCAAACTTTTTTAAATATTTTGTGTTTGCATAGGTATGCATTCCCTCGTGTAAGTAACAAATCGCATCGCTAGAGCTCTCCATAAGTATTTGGCAGCGGTTTTCAAGCTCATCACAACTTGCAGCAACTTCTTTGAGTTGTTGTATGTGAAATTGAGTTTTAGCTGTGCTATTTACAACGAGTTGCAAATGCTCAGTGTTATTTTTGTTAACAAGTGTTGTAGCGCCTTGTTGCATATAAGCAACAGGATCAATTTCTGTTGATTTAGTTAGGGCAATAATGGGAATTTCAGGAGCTCGACCATTAATGGTGGATATGGTTTGCTCTAAACTTACTTCATTATCTTCGAGTGCATGTAAGATGATATGCGGTTGAGATTCATTAAGTAGAGTAGTTAAATCATCCGCGTCTTGTGCAATTCGCGAGCGTACAACGATTCCTGATGTTTTAATGGAGCTAACCATTTCTTCAACATCATTAGGATTACTGTCAACGAATATGAGTTGCAGCGGATGATTCATAATTTCTCTAGTATTCCGTAGTTTAGATGGATTTCGTTGTCAAAGGTCATTTTGGCTAGTAGGTCAGGCTATGCAACAGGCAAACGACAATGCTATTATTTGCGCTTCTGAACGGTATGAGGCAGTCGTTGAAATGAGTAAATTATTTGATGTCTTAGGATGCCTCATGAAATTAACCATATTCTAGTCTTGATCTCCATTCGGTATTACAGGCATCTCACTGTAGGAAAATCGGGCAAAAGAAATGGTCTGTTCCAACATTTGTTGAAAGACAATATTCTGTGTTTTCGTGTTATTTTTTAGTTCAAAATTATCTCCAATTACAGCTGCATTCGGTGGTGTAATGATGGTTTTATTAATGCCGCTAGGAGTTTGTTCTGTAACTTTTAATACGTGGTCGAATTCTACAAGCTTATCAGTGGTTTGATGTGTATTAACAACATCCATTACTTCAACCGAGCCATGCAACTTTTCTATGCCCATTTTGACGCCTTGCTGAGATAAGGACTGCATCCAGCGAATTACACCGAACCGCCATTCGTCGTTTGGTTTATCTTCAAGCCGAATTAAAATAATATCTCCCACCTGTGATTGGTAGTCAGAGGTATTGCTGGAGTTTAAACAATAGCCACCTTTACTTGCGTTGCTGATATCCCATACCTGTACGGCAGGGCTAAGGTTTACTTTTTCATTTTTTTCTGTGTTATTTAGATTAGGTATTTGTTCTTGTTGTTCTGAAACAACATTGCCACGGCTAACCCAATCCCATGCATTCGCACTTGAGTTGGGATAACTATTTTCTTTTTCGTTATGGACATAACTAAAATTTGTTGATAATCGAGTGTTACCGATAGGCCCTAATGCAAAGTTAGATTTCTTATTGTCTTTAGCCAAGATAGGACCTGTTTGTAGAATTTCAATTGCATCGCGCATGCCTATTACGACATACAATCTGCCTTTTGTAGGAACAACGCGTTTCGAAGATCGAATATACTTGCTAGTTAGTTTATTTAATAAACGTTTAGATAGAGATTTGTTTAACGTGTCGGACAGATTCTTTTCCATGCTCGCATCACTATTTTTAGATGCAGTTGCTTCCTTTAATTCATTCACCAGTGCAGTAGCATCGATATAGCGGTTTTTTGAAGATATCGGAATATCTTTGTCCGATATAAGGCGTGCAGGTTTGCGAAGAGATAGGTTAATATAAAAGGCATACTCATAGCTTTCTGGTTCCCTATCAGTTAGCTCTGTGAGGTGACTTGCTTTGTTGAGATAGGCTGCAATTTTTCCTGCTTCACCATGTCCATAAGTATGTAAATTTGAAAGTGATAATAAGCATGCATGCGCGAATAAAATTTTAGGCGAAGATATAGAATTAACTGTGTCAATTTCATTTTTAGTTTGCAGGCCAGTTAATTCGAAATGTTCTGCAATGCCATATAGTTGACATAAATCATGCCAAAAGCTTTGTGGCGGTTCTGAATATACTTGAGCTAATGTTATGTATTGTTCTAATAGGTAATACATCGCACGATGCACGCAAGTAACTAGTTTTTTACTGCTGAGGTGACTGTCTCGGTTTATTGTTTCTTGAATAATTATTTTATAAGCAGCCGCTAACTCATTGAGAATATTCTGTTGTAGCTTTAAGACTTCAGTTGCTTTTTTTTGTAAGGGGAAAGGCTGAGATAATAAATATTTTCGCTGACCTTTGAGGAACTCGTGCGCAACTGGCCGCATAATTTCAATAGCAGCAAGTCTTACTTTGGTGGTGTGTGCCTGACGATTAGAGCGTTTCAATCCATCATAGAACTGTTGCACAGCCGTGTCTTGGTCAACATAGGGTAAATTTTTTAACCACTTTCGCAATTCACGTGGTAACAATGAAAGCTTGTTTCCGGCCAGTGGATCTTGGCTAGGCATAGAGATGTGAGTGTCGAGTAGCATAATTTCTTACGTAAACAATGATTTAATAAGCGTTAAATTGAACTAATGAGATCTATATAAGTGTATAGATTTATAAGGTTGTACAGTGGAATTTGCACTACGACTTATCTCTAATTATTGTAGGTTTGTCCGGAAGAATGACTGAATAGAGAGGTCCAGTGTTTGAAGTGTGACCGTGTTCGCATGTTCGAGACGAGGTTGGATTTATTAGATTTATAGAGTTTAGTAGCTAATTAAGCTCTTAGAATTTTCGCCGGGGACTTCTTTGACGAGTTTTGGTACTAGGTAACCTGGTAAATGCATAGTAATTTCTTGCATAAGTTTACGTGCATTTTCTTCGCTTACATCAAAATGTTTTGCGCCTTCAACTTTGTCAAGGAGATGTAAGTAATAGGGTAATACTCCAGCATTAAATAATGATTCACTTAGGTTGATTAGGCTAGATGCATTGTTATTAACATTTCGCAGTAGCACACTTTGATTTAATAGTATGCAGTTTAAGTTTTTTAACTTTTGTAAGCTATTATGTAGATGATGATTAATTTCTTGAGCATGATTTATATGCAACACCATAATGACTTTCAGTCGAGTGTTTTCAATCCAGTTTAATAGCTCTTCATTAATACGGTTTGGTATAACTACAGGTAGGCGAGTATGTATGCGCAATCTCTGTATATGCTCAATGGACTCTAATTTTGATATGAGCATTACCAGTTCAGCATCATTAAGTACCAGGGGGTCGCCACCACTTAGAATAATTTCAGTTATACTGCGATCACGTTGAAGTTCTTGTACTGCTTGTGTCCAGCTATCATGACGTGGATTTTGTGCTGAATACGGAAAGTGTCTGCGAAAACAATATCTGCAATGTATCGCGCAGCGGCTGGTGACTAACAATAATGCACGACCATTATATTTTTGCAGTAAGCCAGGTGTTTTAATACTTTGCAAATCACCAACAGGGTCTTTTGAATACCCTTCAATCTGGGTGTCTTCAGAATTTGTTGGTAAAACTTGTAATAGTAGTGGGTCACTAGGGTTGGCATGTTGCATGCGTTCAACATAATTCTGCGGTACTCGTAATTGAAATTGCTGATTGGCTTGGCAACTAATCGGAAGCTGTTCAGTTTTTAATCCTAATGTACGGCATAACTCCTCTATATTTGTGATTGATGTTTTGTATTCTAACTGCCAATCAGAGGAACACTGTGTTGTTGGAACCGGTCCAATTCTGATTTTGTAATCTTGTTCGTCTTTAGGGCTTGAGCAATCTCGTGCTAGACTATGTATCTTTGATGAACTCATAAAATCTCGTGCTTTAATATAAATATGGCAAACTACAATAGTAATGAATTTCGGGCAGGCTTGAAGCTAATTTTAGATGGCGACCCTTACACTATAATTGAAAATGAATTCGTTAAACCGGGTAAAGGTCAGGCATTTAACCGTGTAAAACTTCGCAACCTCAAAACCGGTCGAGTTGTAGACCGCACTTTTAAGTCTGGCGAATCAGTTGAAGCTGCAGATGTGGTGGATACGGATATGCAGTATCTTTACAGCGATGGTGAGGAATGGCATTTCATGGAGCCTAAGTCATTTGAGCAATTTGCAGTGACTAAGAGCGCTATGGGCGATACCGCGCAATGGCTAAAAGGTCAAGAAGATTGTGTAGTGACCCTGCTTGATGGACAGCCTTTATCCGTAGCAGTGCCTAATTTTGTCGAATTACAGATTGTTCAAACAGATCCTGGTGTGCGTGGCGATACAGCCCAAGGCGGTACCAAGCCTGCAACTTTGGAAACTGGCGCGGTTGTAAAAGTGCCTTTGTTTGTTGAAGAAGGCGAAATTCTACGAATAGATACTAGGACTGCTGAATACGTATCACGTGTAAAAGAGTAATTTCTCTTCATATGAGTTGGGAGCCTGAAGCTACGCTAGATCTATTGAAAATGCGTGCCCAGCTTAATGGACAAATACATGCATATTTTCAAGCGCGAAATGTAACCGAGGTAGAAACTCCAATCCTTAATCAATTTGCAGTAACGGATCTGCAAATTGATAGTATTGCTACTGAAAGTTCTAAATATCTCCACACTTCACCCGAGTACGCGATGAAAAGGTTGTTGGCCTTTCATAAGTGTGACATTTATCAATTATGTAAAGTGTTTCGAGCCAATGAAAAGGGTCGTTATCATAATAATGAATTCACTTTGTTGGAATGGTATCGGGTCGGGTGGAGTTATAAAGATTTAATGAAAGAAGTGGCTGAATTAATCACAGTATTAGCAAGCAACTATATTTCGCTACATGATGTTACATATATTAGTTATCAAGATATTTTTAAACAATATGCAAGCATTAATGTTCAAACTGCAAATCAAGCAGATTTTTTGCAAATATGTGGCAATTATTCGATTAAATTAAATTCATCACTGACGACATTTCAATACCAGGAGCTTATCCTTGATCAAATTATTGTGCCTAAGTTGGAGAAAAGACATATGACGTTTATCTATAACTATCCTGCAGAGCAATCAGCGTTAGCAAAATTAAATGACCAAGGCCATGCAGAAAGGTTTGAGTTGTATCTTGATGGAATAGAATTAGCCAATGGATTTCAGGAGCTTACAGATGCGCAAGAACAGTTTTCACGTTTTGAAGAAGATAATCGCCAACGATTGTTAGTCAATAAAAAAGCGATAAAGGTAGATACAGATTTTATTGCAGCGCTTGAATCAGGATTGCCCGAAAGTGCGGGTGTAGCATTGGGAATTGATAGGCTACTGATGATTATGTCAGGCGCAAAACATATCAATGAAGTTCTATCTTTTTCTATAACTTAGGTAATTGTTTCTCCCAGGGTTTGTCCCATTTGCACAACTTGTTGTGTCTGTAAATAATTGTGCCACTTTATTTTGTTTGTTTCGAATGCCATAATAGCGGTAGATCCCATATTGAATATGCCGAGTTCGTCACCTTTTTTTAACTTAACGTTAATATAGGTTTTTCTGGTAATATTTTTTCCATGAGGTGGTGTTACTAATCCTTCCCACGCCATTTCTATCGCCGCAACATTGACCGCGCCTACCATTACTACTGCCATATAACCAATTTTTGTTTTGAATATTGAAACCACACGTTCATTTTTACTATATAAACTTTTAATCACTTCTGCTGCATAAGGGGCGACACTAAACAATCGACCCGGAATATAAATCATTTCAACTAATTCACCTTCAAAAGGCATATGTACACGATGGTAGTTTTTTGGTGATAAATAAATAGTTGCAAAGCTTCCGTTTTGACAAAGAGTGCCGTAATTATTTTCACCACCTAATAGTTGAGACATAGAGAAGTTTTGCCCCTTGGCTTGCACTACTTGTCCGTCTTGATATTGAGCTATGTGATTAATTCGTCCGTCTGCTGGGCTAATAATAGAATCTTCACTAGTATCTATTGGGCGTGCACTTGCAATTAATTTACGTGTAAAGAATTGATTAAAGCTAATGTAATTTTCTGCAGATTGGTGCTCGGCTTCGCTCATGTCTACATCGAATACGCGAATAAAAGCTCGAATTGCAGGATTTTTTAATGGCGTTTGCAAACGCGTTAGCCAGAAGGTGAGTCGCGATACTGAATGATGAGGGAATAGGTGGAATAAAAATCCCTTGGTTTGCTTCCACATAAGTATTAATTAGCTTTTTCTTCGTAGAGCGAGCTAATAATTTTAAAATCACTTGCGATAATTTTGGCATCATGCGGTGTGCTGAACAAAGCTACCATTTTTCCATCGGGCGCTATGACAAATATATGTGCGCTATGGTCGACTAAATAATTATCTGTTGAGTTGTCCGCGATAGCGTAAATGGCCCCGATTGATTGAGTGAGGTTATCTATTTGTTCTTTACTGCCCGTTAAACCAATCATGTCATGATTGAAATGTTCTACATACTCTTTTAGTTTCTTAGGCTGATCACGCTTAGGATCTACAGATATAAAAATGCTGCGAGAAACTTTGCCAAAGTTTTTTAACTCATTTGTTACTTGGTCAAGAGTGTTAAGCGTTAGAGGGCATACATCTGGGCAGTTGGTAAAACCAAAAAATATCATGCTCCAAGAGCCGATCAAATCTTGATTGCTAAAAGATGTGTTTAAATGATTAATGAGTGAAAATTTTGGGAGCTCGCGGGGATTAGTGTGTAGGGAGGTAGCCTTTTGTAATTTATCAGCGCTGATAGAGTTGGTTTTTGAGTTCTGATAGCTGTAAAGCGCTATTCCAACCGCGAATGCTGCAATGGCTGAGAGCAAAATATTTAAACTGCGCCCATATTGGCGCGAACTGTTGCGCATTAAACCGTGATTCATATTTGCATTATTTCATAGCCAAAATATGTGTATACCAAGCAGAATAGATAGTAATGTATTTTGTAATCAATCAGTAAGCTGCTATTCCTTACACTGATAAGTTACAATCTGGCTATGTCTGGTAATTCAATTGGAAAATTATTCACCGTTAGTTCCTTTGGCGAAAGCCATGGTAAGGCGATTGGCTGTGTCGTAGACGGTTGTCCTCCCGGCTTGGCCTTAAGCGAGGAAGATCTACAATATGACTTAGAACGCCGCCGCCCAGGTAAATCTCGTCACACCACTCAAAGGCGTGAGCCCGATCAGGTTGAGATTCTTTCCGGGACTTTTGAAGGCAAAACGACCGGTGCTCCTATAGGCTTGATTATTTACAATCAGGATGCTCGTTCGAAAGACTATTCCGATATTATGGATAAGTTTCGACCGGGCCATGCGGATTACACCTATCTAAAAAAATATGGCTTAAGGGACTATCGAGGTGGTGGGCGTTCCTCTGCAAGAGAGACTGCTATGCGTGTTGCGGCTGGAGGTATTGCTCGAAAGTTTCTAAGTGAAAAGTACGGTATAAAAATACAAGCCTACCTAGCGCAACTTGGAGAAATTGCTATTGAGCATAAAGACTGGGGAGCGGTGGAAGCTAATCTGTTTTTTTGTCCCGATGAAAGTAAAGTTTCTGAATTAGAAGCCTATATGGATGATTTGCGCAAGCAAGGTGATTCTGTTGGTGCGCGTGTAAATGTTGTAGCTACTGGAATACCTATAGGGTTAGGCGAACCTATATTTGATCGTCTCGATGCTGAAATCGCGCATGCAATGATGAGTATCAATGCGGTTAAAGGAGTTGAGATTGGCGCAGGTTTTAATAGTGTGGCGCAAAAAGGATCGGAGCATCGTGATGAAATTACACCGCAAGGCTTTGTTACTAATCATGCGGGTGGAACTTTGGGTGGTATATCTTCGGGGCAAAATATTTTAGCTAGTGTTGCGTTTAAACCTACATCTAGTATCCGTATTCCTGGTAAAACAGTTGATCAGCAGGGTAATGCTACAGAAATTGTTACTAAAGGTAGGCACGATCCTTGTGTAGGTATTCGTGGTGTGCCGATTGTGGAAGCTATGCTTGCACTAGTGTTAATCGATCATGTTTTGCGTCACCGTGCACAAAATGCAGATGTTAATTGCCAAATGCCAGATATCCCTGCATCTATTTAGCGCTGTAGCTTTAGTTCAAGTCTCTACTAATATATGTTTGTTAAGCAGAAAGCTTCTGCCGAGCATCAATCGCTTGCAGGGTTTTATTTTTTCTATTTCGCCAGCATCGGAGCGTTTCTTCCATACTGGAATTTATATTTAAAACATCTCGATTTTTCAGCGCGCCAAATAGGTGAGCTATCTGCTGTTCTATTAGCTACTAAAATATTTGCACCCTATATATGGGGTTGGGTAGCCGATCACACCGGGAAACGTTTATCAGCAATTCGTATAGCAGCATTTATGGGCATGATTATATTTTCTGTAGCATTATTATTACGTGACTATTGGTCATTACTAATTGTTTTAGGTGCTTATAGTTTTTTCTGGAATGCAGCACTTCCTCAATTTGAAGCTGCGACAATGAATAACTTGGGCGACAGTAAACATATGTACAGTCGCATTCGTTTATGGGGATCAGTTGGTTTTATCGTTACGGCCTCTTTACTAGCAGTTGCATTGGAAAAGTTTGGTATACAGCATTTGCCATGGATAGTTCTCGTAATTTTATTGTTTACATGGATTAACACTTTACTTGTAAATGAAAGGCCATCAAGTTTGCAAAAAATTAACCCGTCCACAATGTGGAAAACTTGTATGCAGCCACACGTATTTGCATTGTTGTTAGCATGTTTTCTTATTCAGGCAAGTCATGGTCCTTATTACACATTCTTTAGTATCTATGCTGAAGATAATGGTTATTCTCGGTCATTGATCGGTCAATTATGGTCGCTGGGTGTGCTTGCTGAGGTGGTGGTGTTTTACTACATGTATCGTTGGTTGCCCAAGATTGGGGCAAAGCTATTATTGGTGGTTGCGATGTTGCTTACCGTGATTCGATGGTGGTTGATTGCCTACTATGTGGAGTATTTATCTATACTTTTATTTGCGCAATTATTACATGCAGCTTCATATGGACTTTTTCATGCCTCGGCTATCCACCTTATAGATAAATACTTCTCGGGTAGTATCCAGGGTCGTGGGCAGGCGTTGTTTGCAAGTATAAGTTTTGGCCTCGGCGGCTCGCTTGGCGGTCTGATGAGCGGGTATACTTGGAATTTGATCGGGCCTTCCTATGTATACTTATTGGCGATGAGTATAGCCTTTGTCGCCCTGATTCAGTACTTATGGATTGTGAAGCCTTGTTTAGGTAAGGCTTAGATTGACATTGTTTATATATTTTATTGAAGAAAATGCAACATAAAACTCTCTACGACAAAGTTTGGCAAAGCCATGTTGTGCACGAACGCAACGATGGCATGAGCTTGCTTTATATCGATCGGCATTTAGTGCACGAAGTGACTTCGCCGCAAGCATTTGAGGGCTTGCGTTTAGCGGGTCGTAATTTGTGGCGTAAGGATTCAATTTTGGCAACTGTGGATCACAATATTCCCACTACGGATCGTAGTGCTGGTATAGATGATGTAATTTCTAAAACACAAGTCGACACCTTAGATCAGAATTGCAAAGAATTTTCGTTAACACAATTTCCAATGCTCGATATACGTCAAGGTATCGTGCATGTAATTGGTCCAGAGCAAGGCGCTTGCTTACCAGGCATGACAATTGTTTGTGGTGATTCACATACTTCTACACATGGTGCATTAGGTGCGCTGGCATTTGGTATTGGCACTTCAGAAGTGGAGCATGTATTGGCAACACAATGTTTGTTAATGAAAAAATCTAAAAACATGTTAGTGAAAGTTAATGGACAATGTGAGTCCGGAGTAACAGCAAAAGATATGGTGTTAGCCATCATTGGCAAGTTGGGAACAGCTGGAGCAAATGGCCACACAATTGAGTTTGCAGGTAGTGGCATACGTGCGCTGTCAGTAGAGGGACGCATGACAGTTTGCAATATGTCGATTGAAGCCGGTGGACGTGCAGGCATGATAGCCGTGGATGATGCAACTATTGAATATATTGTCGGGCGTCCCTTTTCGCCAAAAGAAAAAGATTGGGAGCGAGCAATTGCGCAATGGCGCACTTTGAATTCAGACGAAGGTGTAATTTTTGATTCTGAAGTTGAAATCAATGCAAATAATTTGCAACCACAAGTTACTTGGGGCACTTCACCAGAAATGGTAGTAGGAATTGATAGTGCAATTCCAAATGATGTTACAGCAGATCAGCAACGCGCATTGGAATATATGGATTTACAGCCAGGAACACCTATAGAGAATATTAAGCTTGATAAAGTTTTTATCGGTTCGTGTACAAATTCTCGAATTGAAGATTTGCGTGAAGCAGCGAATGCTATTCAAGAAAGAAAGCTTGCTGACAATATCAAGTTAGCCCTGGTAGTTCCAGGTTCGGGATTAATTAAGCAACAAGCAGAACAAGAGGGTTTAGATAAAATATTTAAAGCCGCTGGTTTTGAATGGCGTGAGCCAGGTTGCTCTATGTGTTTAGGGATGAATGCAGATCAATTAGAACCGGGCGAACGTTGTGCATCGACTTCAAACCGAAACTTTGAAGGTCGACAAGGTAAGGGTGGTCGTACACATTTGGTTAGTCCAGCAATGGCAGCTGCGGCAGCAGTACATGGACACTTCGTAGATGTGAGAAGATATTTGTAACATGAAGGCATTTACAGAAATTACTTCAACATTTTTGCCGCTTGATCGTAGCAACGTAGATACCGATGCGATAATACCGCAACAGTATTTAAAATCAGTTAAACGAACTGGTTTTGGTGTGAATTTATTTGATAACTGGCGTTATCAAGATCCGGGCGTGCTTGGCCAAGACCATGGTCAAAGACGTTTGCATAAAGGATTTGTGTTAAACAAAAAAGAGTACCAGGGCGCTAGAATTTTACTAGCAAGAGAAAATTTTGGCTGTGGTTCTTCGCGAGAGCATGCGGTGTGGTCGATATTAGATTATGGGTTTGAGGTCGTCCTCGCAGCAAGCTTTGCAGATATTTTTTGCAGCAACTGTTATAAAAATGGTTTGTTACCGGTCGCGTTAAATGCAGGTGAAATTGATTATTTGTTTGAGCAAGTAAATTCTAATCCAGCATATAAGTGTAAAATTGATTTGGATTCACAAACTGTAGCAGATGAAAACAATAAGACATTTTCTTTTAAGATAGATGAGTTTAGAAAATTTTGTTTGGTAAATGGTTTTGATGAAATTGATTTAACCTTGCAACACGCTGATAAAATAAAAACCTACGAAGAGAAATTAAAAAAGACTAGTCCTTGGTTGTTTGTGGCTGAGTAAACGAGATGAGTAAAGTTTTATTATTACCAGGTGATGGCATAGGGCCAGAAGTTATTGCCCAAGCAAAAAAAGTATTACAGCATTTGCGTGGAGAATATGGTCTAAAAATAGAAATCGAAGAGGCGTTGATTGGTGGCAGTGCATACGATGATTGCAACAATCCTTTGCCTGAGGAAACGCTTAAGTTGGCCAATACTAGTGATGCAATTTTATTGGGCGCAGTGGGCGGGCCGAAATACGACAAAATTGAGCGTGACTTACGTCCCGAGAAAGGGTTGTTGCGTATTCGCGCTGAGCTGAATCTATTTGCGAATCTTCGTCCAGCCATATTGTATAAATCTTTAGTAGGCGCATCTTCACTAAAGCCTGAATTAGTGGCTGATTTAGATATTATGATTGTGCGCGAGTTAACGGGCGGGATTTATTTTGGCAAACCACGAGGTATTCGCACTTTAGATGATGGTATACGTCAGGGATTTAACACTTTAGTGTATGACGAAAACGAAGTAACGCGTATTGCGCATGTCGCATTTCGTATTGCGCAAAAAAGGAATAACAAACTCTGTTCTGTAGATAAAGCTAATGTTTTAGAAGTTTCAGAGCTTTGGCGCGAAGTAGTTGAATCAGTTCATGATGAGTATAAAAATGTGGCGCTTAGTCATATGTATGTAGATAACGCAGCGATGCAATTGGTGCGTGAGCCCAATCAGTTTGATGTAGTGTTAACTGGGAATATGTTTGGCGATATTCTCTCTGATGCGGCTGCGATGTTGACTGGATCGATTGGAATGTTGCCCTCTGCTTCTTTGGACAGTGATGGTAAAGGTATGTACGAGCCGATTCACGGTTCTGCTCCGGATATTGCGGGCAAGAATGTTGCTAATCCTTTGGCTACTATTCTATCGATCGCAATGATGTTGCGTTACAGTTTAAATGAAGTTGATCTCGCTGATAAAGTTGAGCAGGCAGTTCAACAAGTTATCGAAAATGGTTTACGCACTGCAGATATTGCAGACAACAACTCTGTTATCGGGACCAATGAGATGGGTGATGCTGTGATCAGTGCGTTAAATTAATTTATGAGTAAGAGTTCCAATTGAAATGAAAAAATATGATGTTGCTGTTGTAGGTGCTACCGGTGCGGTAGGTGAACAAATGCTTGCCATTCTCGCGCAAAGAAAATTTCCTGTTAATAATGTTTATGCTGTAGCAAGTTCTCGTTCTGCAGGTAAAAAAGTTTCCTTTGGTGATGTTGAATTAGAAGTGCAAGACCTTGCTGAGTTTGATTTTTCTAAAACACAGATTGGTTTGTTTTCTCCAGGGGCAAGTATTTCTAAAGAGTATGCGCCTAGGGCAGCTGCACAGGGTTGTGTGGTGGTAGATAATACTTCGCAATTTCGTTATGACGATGACGTCCCGTTAGTAGTTCCTGAAGTAAATGCGCATCAAATTGCGAACTATAAAACTAGGGGCATCATTGCTAATCCAAATTGCTCTACTATACAGATGTTGGTGGCATTAAAGCCGTTACAAGATGCGGTAGGCATAGAGCGTATAAATGTTGCGACTTATCAAGCTGTATCCGGCACAGGGAAAGAGGCTATTGAAGAGCTGGAACAGCAAAGTCGAAATATCATCAATAATGAGCAGATTATATGCGACGTTTATCCGAAACAGATTGCTTTTAATGCATTGCCGCATATTGATAAGTTTATGGACAACGGCTATACCAAAGAAGAAATGAAAATGGTCTGGGAAACGCAAAAAATTATGGAAGACGACTCGATTTTGGTGAACCCAACTACAGTGCGTATCCCAGTGAAGTATGGTCACTCTGAGGCAGTCCACATTGAGCTAAAAGAGAAGTTGTCTGCTCAAAAAGCGCGCGATTTATTAGCTGCAGCCCCTGGTATTGTTGTCATGGATGAACATAAAGATGGCGGCTATCCAACTGCAGTGACAGAGGGGGAAGGCACTGATCCCGTATATGTGGGCCGGATCCGTGAAGATATTTCGCATCCAAGGGGTCTGAATATGTGGATAGTAAGTGATAACCTCAGAAAAGGAGCTGCTTTGAACAGTATTCAGATAGCTGAAGTTTTGATAAAAAACCATATTTAATTTATAGTTACACGGTGAATTACTTCGATAACTCAAAGAATTTATTAGAGTTTTTTGTTCGGCTCATATATAAAACATAATCAATCATTAAGCAAACAACGCAATTAAGGTGGAGTACTAAAATGGTGCGTATATCGTCTTTATATATACTACTTGGTTCATTTTTAATACTGTTACCTGGGCAATTATTTTCATTGGGTTTGGGTGAAATTGAAGTTGATTCAGCATTGAATCAACCGCTAAATGCGCAAATAAATTTAATTTCGGCGAGCGCTGATGAACTAGACGAGATACGGGTTGAATTAGCGCCTGCAAATGTTTTTGAACGTGTTGGTGTCCCGCGTCCATATTTTTTAACTCAATTAAAATTTACACCGGTTTCTTTAGTGGGGGGTGGTGCTGCGATACGCATAACTTCTAAAGATCCAGTGCGCGAACCGTTTTTAACTTTTTTGGTTGAAATCACATGGCCGAAGGGAAGGCTATTAAGAGAATACACAGTGCTACTTGACCCGCCTGAGTTTGCTCAACGGCAAGCCCCCCAAATTGCAAAACCAGTTACTACTCCTAAAACTGAAGAACAGATTGTTGAAGCTAAACCTGTTGTGGTTCCAAAAGTTGCTACTCAAGCAGAAATAATCGCAGAACCCGTGGATGATCTTGAGGCTATTCGAGAACAAATGGACCGAGAATTAGGTATTGATGCTACCGAAGCTGAAGTTGTAGAGGTTACGCCAGAAGCTGAGTCCATTTCAGAAGAACCAACTGCAGAAGAACTAGAAGAAGCAGTTGTTGAGACGGTTGACGAGCCTCAGACAATAGTCGCGACGACAGCTGAGGATGATATTGTTCCGGAAACAGAAGTAAAGACAAAAGCTGATGCTTCTAGTGTAGTTGTCGTGGAAAGTGGCGACACTTTATATTCAATTGCTAAGTCTGCTAACCAGTCAGATACGATGTCTGTAAATCAGATGATGATTGCTATACAGCAGGCTAACCCGGATGCCTTTATGCGAAATAATGTAAATTTGCTTAAAAAAGGTGCAGTGTTACGCATACCTGATGCAAGTAAAGCGCAGACTGTATCAACCGCAGATGCACGTCAAAAGATTTTGCAGCAAAACGCATTGTGGATGGAGTACCGAGGCAAGGTGTCACAAGTTGCGGCGACGAATATAGATGCTCCTGAACTAGTTAAAGAAAAGAATGATGTGTCACAAGAGGGTAAACAAGAGCTTAAAGAAACTACCAAAAAACCTGATGCCGCAAATCAAGATCTGAATATTCTAGCAGCAGAGGATGCCAAACAATCAGAAGGTAATACTCAAGCAGCGGGTGGAGAAGAGCTTAAGAAGTTGCAAACTGATTTAATGCTTACAAAAGAGCTTTCTGAATCACGAAGTAAAGAAGCTGAAGTGTTGAAGAGCCGCGTTAAAGCGCTTGAGTCAATGTTGGAGAAGAAAGAGAAAATACTTAATATTCAAAATCAACAGCTAAAAGATTTGCAAGAACAGTTGGGTATTGAAGCGGGCAGTGCTGTTGCAGCAGAAAAAATGCTAAAAGAAAAAGCAATTAAAGAAGAAGCCAAACCAGTAATTAAAGAAATTAAGAAACCGATAGTAGAGCCACTACCAGAATTTACTGAACCAGTAATTGCTGAGCAGGTGGCTAGTAAACCACGATTGGAACCGCTCCCCGATTGGGATTCTTTACCAGATATTGAACCTGTAGCTAAGCAAGCTGAGTTGCTGGAAGTGCCAGAAACTGAGCCAGGTTTTATATCTGGGATGGTTGGTTTTTTGGAACCGTTGAAAGCGCATGCTCAAAAAGCGGGAATTGGGTTAGGGATACTTGCGGCTTTACTGGGCCTGTTTTTGTGGCGAAAAAAGCGCGCAGTAAAAACTATCGAGTTAACAGATCTTAGTAAAATGCAATTGGATGCTGGCGAACATGATGAACATTTTGATGACATTCTTGATGAAACCATTATTGCTCCACAAACGAATGCAGCAGCTGAGGTTAGTAATGATGATTTAGGTGCAATGGAAGACCCGAGCTTAGATGATGATATGGATTTAAGCCCAGCTTCTGAAGCTTTAGGTGATGCTGAACTAGGTGAAGATGTGTTGGTTGAGGCGGATGTATACATTTCTTACGGGTTGCATCAGCAAGCCCAGGATTTGTTAACGGATGCAATCGCCAAAGAGCCAAATAACAATGACTATAAAGCGAAACTTGCTGAAGTCTATTACAACAAAAAAGATCAACAAGAATTTGAGCAATACGCATCGAAAATTAAAGATGAAGTTGGTGAGTCAAGCAGTCAATGGCAAAACATTATTGCTATGGGTAAAGAACTTGCCCCAGCTAGCGCATTGTTTGCGGGTGCGGCGGGCGCTGCAACTAAAGCGAAAATTGATAAACCTAAAGAAGCTGATGTCGACATTGGCTTAGAAACGGTTATTGATAATCAGACATCAGATGCAAATATAGAAGATACGATTCTAGATAATGATGTTAGTGCTGAAGATGATTCGGTGGTTAATAAAATCATGGAGGCTAATGAAACTCCCGATATTCTGAATTTTGAAGTTGATGATCTGTCTGGCGACGTGCTTGAAGATGATGTGAATACTGAAATGGATGCGATACCAGCTGACTTAGATGAAACCGCTAGCATGGATGACCTAACTAAAGAATTGGAACAAATCGGTATGCAAACTACGTTGGATAATCTAAAACCTTTAGATATGGATGAAGGTGAGTTCGATATAGCGGGTTCTATGGAAGATACTGTTGCCATGCAAGCTAGTGATTTAAATACTGATACAGGTATTTTACCTGCTGACCAAGAAGAAACGGCTATCTATTCACCAAGTTCTTCGGGAGATTCTTTAAGTTATGATGATACTGAACAATTTGATGTCAGTAATATTGATACAGAATTTCTTGATCCAGCAGAACAAACTATGGCAGAAACTCGTGTCGACCTAGAAGAACTTGGTCCGCCATCTTTAATTGAAGAGATAAGTACTAAGCTCGACTTGGCTAAAGCCTTTGTAGATATGGGTGACTCTGATGCGGCTAAAGAAACTTTACTTGAAGTGATCAATGAAGGAGACGAGTCGCAAATTAAAGCTGCAAAAGATTTAATGGATAAGCTAGGTAGTTAATCTCTGAAAAGGTCTGGAATATTGTTGCTAGTACATTGCTATAAGCTTCTGAACTTGTAATATAGCTAACTATTCAATCTACTAGCAGGTAGCTAACCTGCCTGCAAATTCATACAATTGAAACATGCGTATTGCTTTAGGCGTTGAATACAACGGTAGTCAATTCTGTGGTTGGCAACGCCAATCGAATGCAGAGACTGTTCAACAACGCCTTGAGGAAGCAATTTCAATAGTCGCTAATACCCCAACTACAACCACTACAGCGGGTAGAACCGATACCGGAGTGCATGCAACGGAACAAATTGTGCACTTTGATTGTGACAAAGAGCGTGAGTTAAAAGCTTGGGTGATGGGGGTGAATACGAATTTGCCTAATTCAATCTCCGTGTTATGGGCTAAGCTTGTCGATGATGACTTTCATGCTAGATATAGTGCACAATCCAGACGTTATCGTTATGTGATACTCAATCAAGCAACTCGTCCTGCATTATTAGATCGCCTTGTTACATGGGAATATGTAGCATTGAATCTACAAAAAATGCAACATGCGGCACAGCATTTACTAGGAACACATGACTTCACTTCATATCGTGCAGTGGCATGTCAGGCCGAGAGCTCAATTCGCACCATTGATGAAATTACTCTCAGCAAGCATGACGAATTTATTTTTATGGATATTTGTGCGAATGGTTTTTTGCATCATATGGTAAGAAATATCATGGGGGTATTAATAGATATTGGTAAAGGAGAGTCTTCTGAAAACTGGTCGCTAGATGTATTGCAAAAATGCGACCGAACACTTGGTGGTGTAACTGCGCCTGCAGCGGGATTATATTTAGTTAAAGTACAGTATGATAAAAATTTTGGTTTAGATACCAGAATAAAATGGCCTGCAATAGCGAATGGTTAATTTTAAGTAAAAATATTGAATGCAAACACGTATTAAATTTTGCGGCTTGACTAGACAGCAAGATATACAACATGCCGTTACATTGGGTGTGGATGCGTTGGGGTTTGTGTTTGTTAAAGACAGTGCGCGCAATATAGAAATCAATACTGCTGTGAGTTTAATTAATCATGTGCCTCCATTTATTATCAAAGTTGGGTTGTTTATGAATGCACAAGTTGCAGAGGTTGAAAATGTTATAAAACAGGTGAAATTAAATTTGCTTCAATTTCACGGTGATGAAGAAGAGGATTATTGTACTCAGTTCGATATACCTTATATCAAGGCTGTGCCCATGGCGAGCACTTCATCGGTCGGGAATTTCTGTGAACGCTATGTGACTGCTACAGGCTTTATATTTGATAGTCATGCTCAAGGTCAAATGGGTGGCAGCGGGGAAAAATTTACCTGGGGTGAAATCCCGAAAAACCTTAATAAACCAGTTATTCTTGCGGGTGGGCTAACTGTAGATAATGTGGCTGAGGCTATACGTCTAGTACGTCCTTATGCGGTAGATGTAAGTAGTGGGATTGAGACTAGTAAAGGTATCAAAGACCCCGCTAAAATGGAGCAATTTATTAAGGAAGTACGCCGTGACTAGGATTGCACAAACAGTTTCCCCAAAGGTTTCAAGTATTGAGATGCCAGATGCAAGTGGCATGTTCGGTGAATACGGTGGCCGCTATGTCTCCGAGACATTGATCGAACCATTGGCTGAACTTGAGCAAGCATATTTTCATTATAAAGACGACCCAGATTTCATAGCAGAATTTGATGATGACCTTAAGCATTATGTGGGCAGGCCTAGCCCGCTTTATTATGCTCAGCGCTTAAGTCAAAAATATGCGGGTGCACAGATTTATCTGAAACGTGAAGATCTAAATCATACTGGTGCACACAAGATAAACAATACAATTGGTCAAGCCTTGCTGGCCAAGCGTATGGGTAAACCACGCATAATTGCAGAAACTGGTGCAGGCCAACATGGTGTTGCCAGTGCCACAGTAGCTGCGCGTCTTGGTCTTGAGTGTGTAGTGTATATGGGTGAGCATGACATACACCGTCAAGCGCCTAATGTTTATCGCATGCGCTTACTGGGTGCTAAAGTTGTGCCAGTTGTATCGGGTTCAAAAACGCTTAAAGATGCGTTGAATGAAGCGCTGCGAGACTGGGTGACTAATGTAGATAATACTTTTTATATTATTGGTACCGTTGCAGGTCCGCATCCGTATCCATTAATAGTGCGAGATTTTCAGGTCATTATTGGGCGTGAAGCTAAGCTCCAAATGTATGAGCAAACCGGAGACCTACCCGATGTGCTGGTAGCTTGTGTGGGTGGTGGGTCAAATGCAATTGGTTTGTTCCATCCTTTTATTGAAGATGAAAGTGTAAAAATGATTGGCGTAGAAGCAGCAGGTTTAGGTATAGATACCGGAAAACACTCGGCTCCTTTAAATACAGGCCGTCCAGGGGTGCTGCATGGTAATCGAACCTACTTAATGGAAGATGACAATGGGCAAATTATTGAAACTCACTCTATCTCTGCAGGGCTTGATTATCCAGGCGTAGGTCCAGAACATGCTTGGCTAAAGGATATTGGAAGGGTGCAGTATGAATCGATAACTGATGATGAGGCGCTTGCTGCGTTTCATGAGTTAACGCAGGTCGAAGGTATTATACCAGCATTAGAAAGTAGTCATGCAATTGCCTATGCTACTAAGTTAGCAGGTTCGATGAGTAGTGATAAAAAAATTGTTGTAAATCTATCAGGACGTGGTGATAAAGATATAAATACGGTTGCAGATATCGAAGGTATAACGATATGAGTCGTATTCAAGCAGCTTTTGAAAATTTGGCAAAGTCTAATCGTAAAGCGCTAATTGCATATATCACCGCAGGAGATCCGCACCCAGATAAAACTGTCCATATCATGCATGCATTAGTTGCAGCAGGTGCAGACATCATTGAGCTCGGTGTGCCATTTTCTGACCCTATGGCAGATGGACCTGTTATACAGGCTGCCTGTGAACGTGCATTAGCGCACGGAACTAGCTTGCAGCAAGTGCTTAATATAGTTGCAGAATTTCGCCAACAAGATACACAGACACCTATTGTATTGATGGGTTATCAGAATCCTATAGAAGTGATGGGTGTAGAAAAATTTGCGCAGGAAGCAAAGCAAAAACAAGTTGATGGAATTCTTACTGTTGATATGCCAATTGAGCAAGCTGAAAGTGCAGTAAATGTATATAAAAAATATGACCTTGATAATATTTTTCTAATAGCACCAACTACTAGTTCGAAACGGATTAAAAATATCTGTGAACATTCTTCGGGGTTTGTTTATTACGTTTCTTTAAAAGGCGTTACTGGAGCTGGGCATCTCGATACGGTTGAAGTTGCTAATAAGGTTGCGGAGATTGAGCAAGCAACTTCATTACCAGTAGGAGTTGGTTTTGGTATCAAGGATGCAGAAAGCGCAAGCAAGATTGCGTTAATAGCAGATGCTGTGGTAGTTGGCAGTGCAATTATTAATGAAATTGAAGCTCAAGCATCCAATCAAGATGCTATGTTAGAGAATGTAACTACATTACTTTCCGGTATGCGCTTAGCTATGGATAATGTCACTATTAATAAAGAAGTCGCTTAAAGTATGCGTAATAAAAAAATGAGTTGGTCAATATGGGTTGGATAGATAAGTTAATGCCCTCGCGTATTCGTACTGAGGGTACGAGTAAGCGTAAAGTACCAGAAGGCTTATGGGATAAATGCCCCAGCTGTAGTTCGGTTCTATATCGCTCTGATTTAGAGCGCAGTCTACATGTATGTCCAAAATGTAATCATCATATGCGCATAAGTGCACGTGAAAGATTACACGCTTTTTTTGACCAAGTTGGGCAAGAGGAATTAGAAGCAGAAATTGAATCAATAGACTTTCTAAAATTTAAAGATAGTAAAAAGTATAAAGACCGTATCAGCGCTGCTCAAAAAGCTACAGGTGAAAAGGATGCTTTGATTGTTATGAAGGGTAATCTAAAAGGATTGCCAATAGTTGCCGCCGCCTTTGAGTTTAAGTTTATTGGTGGTTCAATGGGTTCGGTAGTCGGCGAGAAGTTTTTACGTGCTGCTAAATATGCGCTAAGTGAGGAAATTCCTTTGATATGTTTCTCTACTAGTGGTGGCGCGCGCATGCAAGAAGCCTTAATGTCATTATTTCAAATGAGCAAAACAAGCGCTGTGCTAGAGCGTATACGCGAGCATGGTTTACCGTTTATCTCCGTGCTAACGGACCCGACTACTGGAGGTGTATCTGCAAGTTTTGCTATGCTGGGTGATCTTAATATAGCTGAGCCTAATGCTTTAATTGGCTTTGCGGGACAAAGAGTAATTGAACAAACCGTGCGCGAAACCTTGCCTGAGGGTTTCCAAAGAAGCGAATTTTTACTTGAACATGGCGCACTCGACATGATTGTTGATCGAAAAAATATGCGCGATCAACTGCATGAGTTACTTAGTATTCTGACTCATGTAGATATCAAAATAGAAGAAAATAGCTAGCTATACTAGCTTAAACTATTCTACTAACACTCAAATTAATTTCATCTTTTGCTATGAGATTCAAGCGCCTACACGAATGGTTGGAATGGCAAGAGACCTTACACTCGAAAAAAATTGAGTTGGGTCTTGAGCGCATCGCAGAAGTTGCTAATAGGATGGGTGTCGCCGAACCTGATTATAAAACGGTTGTGGTGGCAGGCACTAATGGAAAGAGTTCTATCGTAACTATTTTAGAATCTATATTTCATCACGCAGGGTATCGAGTAGGCGCCTATACTTCACCGCATTTATTACACTATAACGAGCGCATACGCGTTCTAAAGAATAATGTTGACGATGAATCTTTGTGTGAAGCTTTTAATAAAGTAGATCAAGCACGTGGTGATACAAGTCTGAGTTATTTTGAATTTGGCACGCTAGCAGCGATGCAGATATTTAACGATGTTGAATTAGATGTTGCAATTTATGAAGTCGGTCTGGGCGGGCGACTTGATGCAGTGAATATTCTTGATGCAGATGTTGCGATTGTTTCAAGCATTGGTATTGACCATGTGCAATGGTTAGGTTCTACACGGGAGTCTATAGGGTTTGAGAAAGCCGGAGTGTTTCGGGCTAATCGTCCTGCAATTTGTGGAGATACTAATCCGCCAAACAGTCTAATTGAGTATTCTGAAAAGTTGGGTACAGAATTGTTATTAATAAATACTGATTACTCATATAGTAAGCATAATGTGGAGACGTGGTCGTTTAAAAGTGAAAAAGTAAACTGGGATGGTCTGCCTATGCCAAGCCTCTACGGTGAGACACAAATTGGTAATGCAGCCACCGCTTTAATGGCTTTAATCCAATTGGATAAGAGCTTACCGGTCACACGCGAAAGTGTGAATCGTGGTTTAAGTAATATTTATCTTCTGGGTCGTTTTCAAAACATTCAAGGCCCTTGTGAGATCATTTTAGATGTTGCGCATAATTTGGATAGTGCAAAGGTGTTGGTCTATAACCTTCGGGAATTGAAGCCTGCATCGAAAACCATAGCGGTGTTTGCCGTATTAGCGGATAAAGATGTCTGTGGCATTATTGAATGCGTGGGAGAGCTTATTGATGAGTGGCATATTTCTCAGTTAGATACCGAACGTACGCTTGAAATAGAAAATCTGCAAAAGCAGCTAGATAACTGCTGCCATAATTGTGTTGTATATTCTCACTCCTCTATAGCAGAGGCCTATAATACTGCTAAAAATACGGTGGATGACTCGATGCGTATTGTCGTGTTTGGGTCATTTTTAACAGTAGCCGAAGTACTGAGCCTAGAAGTATAATTCTACATATCTAATATCTAGGCCTATGCGTGTCTAGTCTGTAAACTGATTGAAGAATTAGAGGTCAAATAAGCTTCTAAATTAAAAATATTACCTATATGGAAACTACATTAAAACAGCGTTTAATTGGTGCAGCCGTCATTATTGCGCTAGCGGTAATTTTTGTTCCGATGATATTAGATGGTTCGGGGCGTCAAGAGTCTGTGACGCTTAATATGGAAAACCCGCCAGAACCCACATTCACTTTTGATAGTGATTTGCCTGACATTAAGGGTCTGGATCAGTTACCGCCGATGTCAATGTCCGAAAAATCTACTGCTATAGTTGATACAGCGAATGAGTCTATCTCCGAAGTAGCTGATGAAAAAAAACCGGTAGAGACGGAAAATAAAGCTACAGTCCCTACTGCTGCTCAAATATCTAAACCGACGGTAGTAGAAGCAACCGAAAATATTATTGAAACAAATCCAGCTTTAACTGCATGGGCAGTACAGGTTGCTGCATTTGGTGAAAAAGGCAAAGCTTTGGCGCTTCAAGAGAAACTTGTGGCAAGCAATTTTTCGGCTTTTACAGAGCGTACCGGTAATAGTGATAAATCTGTATACCGTGTGAAGGTGGGTCCAGAGTTAAAGCGTGAGAATGCTGAGAAATTGCGAGATAAGATTGAAAAAGAACATGGTTTGAAAGGAAGTTTTGTAACTAAACATCCTTAGAGTAACATTCTAACTACTGTATGAATACACATTGCAGATTTTGATTTATATCTAATTTAAATAAATCTAGTTAACACAGTATTTAATTTAAATATGGAATTTTCTTGGATTGATATAGGGATCGCATTCATTCTTCTGGTTTCAATTGCAGTTGCCATTTTCCGTGGGTTTGTGAAAGAGGCCATTTCTTTGGCGAGTTGGATTGCAGCAATATGGTTAGCCATAATTTTTTCAAATCAAGT
>Ga0255057_10000263_pt1 | contig 29313 bp, 19 predicted proteins | sample Cases_109_6_MG_FD_189022 | JGI IMG/M metagenome (GOLD analysis project Ga0255057, IMG submission 189022) | Seawater microbial communities from Amundsen Gulf, Northwest Territories, Canada - Cases_109_6 | ecosystem: Environmental > Aquatic > Marine > Gulf | place: Canada: Northwest Territories... | reverse complement strand
GTGCGCATCGACCGGCTCGAGGTAAGTGACTTGAGCGCGCTTCTGGCCGACGGGACTTCAAAGGTCGATCTGCAGGGCACCATCGGCGACGGCAGTGTAAAGCTGCAATTGGAAGTCGGGCTAGACGCGGGCAAGCTGCGGGCCGTCGGCAAGTACCGAGTCGACAAGGTGCCAGTGCGCGGTTGGGCCGGCCCGGGCTCTCAGCAAGCCGATCCGTTCTCGGATGGCGTCGTCGGTGGCCGCGGGGACATCCACATAGGCTTTACATTCGAGGCAAAGAGCCTCGACGTGACCCTGGATGGGCGCGTCGCTCTCGCCGGTCTCGGCGTGGACATGGCGCCACTCCAGGTCGAGCACGGCGAAGTCAGCTGGCAGGGAAGACTGGTGCTTCAGTGGTCTCCGGACGCGGTCACGCCGAAGCTTCGCGGCGACGGCAGCCTCGACGTGGAAACCCTCCACCTGACGGTGTCTCGTTCTTCGCGCCCGCCGGTGGACGCGGCCATCGGCGATGTTTCCTGGCACGGTGACTTCGACTGGCGGGACGGCTTCACGTCCGAAGGCGCCGTCCTCGGCACCAGCGTCGAAGTCACCGGCGCATCGAGTCCGGTACCCGCGTGGCGCGCCCGCGCGGAGGATTTTTCCTGGCGCCTGCGTGCACGGACCGATGGCGACTCCGGCGAGTTCGGTATGCGGATACAGGATTTCGATCTGGCGCGTTTCTCGCTTTCCGTGACAGGCGGCGACGCACCCGTTGAAATCGCTGCCGAGAAACTCGCCGTGGACGAAATGCGCAGCGCCCAATCCGGCGCTCTGGTTCTCGGCCAGGCAAGCGTGGATACGCTGACGGTCGCCGAGTCCGCCGGTGCGAGCGCCGCAGGCGGGGCAACATACCGAATCGGTGGCTTGGCGGCGAAAGGATTGAGCGGTGATTTCTCCGGCGAGCTTCACGTGGCCGACATCCACGCCGAGTCGTTGGACTATGCAGATTCAGAGCGGTGGTTGCGCGCCGAGGAGATCGAATTCGCCAGCGTCGGATTCGGCGCCCCTGCATGGGTGGGCGCCGGTGAATTGAACGTCAAGTCGGTGCGGGCCGATGAAGGTCAGGGGGACATCTGGTTGTCCGGTTTGAAGGCCACCAAGATCCATGGCGATGCCGGTGGCAGCTTCGGCGCCGAAGCTGTAAGCGTTGCGCACGTATTTCAAAATGGTTCCCACAAGCTGTCATGGGATGCCTCCAGATTGAAGTTTCGCGGAATTCATGGCGACGTGAAAGACGCCGTGCGAATTTCCGCGATCGCCCTCGGCGAAGTGAAGATCGGCATTGAGCAAACTTCCTGGGAAAGTTCCGGCCTGACTACGGCGGACCTGATCGTGACCATGGACGGCAAGCTGAACCTGGCGAGCCTTGGCCTGGCAAAGCTCGAACGCCGCCAACCGGGCACCGGGGATCTTCGCATTAACGACCTCGACGCCCGTGGTCTTCGTGTATCCGATGCCCGCGCCCACCTCGACCGCGTGAAGGTCGCGCGGCTCGACTACGAGCTGCCCGCCGGTGATCAATTCGAGACCCACACTCTGGAGGCCCGCGAGCTGCGCGGCGATCTCTCCAAGGGACTCGAAGCTGGATTCTTCTCGGTAGCCCGCGGCACCGGGCGTCATGTCAGCGGTTCCCGCCTGAGCGCGGCCGCTCTCGAGACCCGGGGGTTGTCCGTGGCAAGCAACGGTGGTATCGCCGTCAATAAGGCGAGCCTTGGGAGCTTTTCCCGTACCGGCCCCGACTCGGCCGTACTCGACCTGCAGCGCCTGGGCGTCCTTGCGTTGCGCTTAACACCCGGCCGTCGCTTGTCCGCAGCCAAAGCAGCGCTTCATGCCGCCCGCTACGCGCGTCCCGACGGCACCAGCTGGGCCCTGGCGGAGCTCGACACCAGCAAGCTCGGCTGGGACGGCGAGGCGCGCATCGACGCCGATCTGGCGACGCTGGTTTCCATCAGCCAGCTCAATGGGGAGTCGCCGGACTGGCGGGCGCAGGCGCTGCGTGCCACGGGCTTCAGCTTCGCGCTGCCGGGCGACGTGGAGATCGCTACCCTGAGTGCGCAATCCGCCGGTGGCGGCGACGGATCTCCTGCCTGGACCGCGACCTCTGTCACTGCCCAGGGGCTGCGCAGCTCACGCGACGACGGCCAGACGCTGGACTCGCTCGCTTCCGGCGCGGTTACGGTGACGGACGAAGGCAACGGCGCCGCGCTCAGCCTGGGGCGGGTCGAGATCACCGCTGTCAGACTCAGCACGCTGAAGGAGTTGTCCGCCGTGCAGCTGCTGGTGGACGAGTTGCGGCTCGCATCCGACAAGCCCGACTGGCCGTCGCGGCTGACGGTGACGGAATTGCGGCTGGGGAAACCGCTGCTGCGCTTCGATGGCGTGGTGGTTCTGGACGACGTGGTCGCCAGGAGCCCGTATCTCATCGTCGCTGAAACCAAAGACAACACCTGGATGTGGCCGCCGCTTCCAGGCGGCGGCAACGGTCATGGTGATGAGAAGGGCAATGAGAAGGGCGATGCGAGGGCCGGTTCGAAGGCCGATTCGAAGGGCGGTATACGCCTGGCGAGCTTCAGCACCCGCGGGCCCGGGCGCATCGCCTTCATCGACCGCGCCACCGAGCCCGCGGTTCACCTGGTTCTGGATCCGGTAGTGGTCGTCATGCAGAATCTGGATACGACTCTGCCTGGCAACGTGTCACGCTTTCGCGCCAGAGGCAGCGGCTCCAGGTTCTCGGGATTTACGTTGCACGGGGAACTCAGAAAGCGCGTGGGGGGCTTCGGTCTCGGCTTGAAAGTTGACGTGAATGGCGCGGATGTGCCCGTGCTGAATCCCTATATCGCCAGACACGAACCATTCGCCGTCACCGTGGGCAGGGCTGATGCCCACAACGATATCGAGATCGAAAACGACCAGCTGAACGGCCAGGTGGACGTGCTGCTGAGCGGTCTCCAGGTGAGGAGCACGGTCGACGGCACAGCATTCGAACGCATCGATCCGGCCAGTTTCCCGATCCGCACGGCTCTCGCGCTGCTCAGGGACCGGCAGGGCAACATTTCGTTGACCGTTCCCCTGCAAGCGCGCACCGGGGACCCGGAATACGATTTCGTCGACACCTTCCAGGAAGATTTCCTCCGCTCCCTCACCACTGCCGGCCAGGTGGCGGCCAACCTGACCGGGAAGACGCTGGACGGCGCCCTGCAGCTGCTGGGGAGGACTGTCTCCCTGCTGCCCGGTGTAAGCGCCGAGCGCTACTCGCCGATTGAATTCGCCTCTGGCAGGGACGACTTGACGGCCAGGCCCCTGATCTATCTGGACCAGATCGGAGCACGCATGGCCAAGCACGAGTCGCTGGAGCTGGCCCTGTGCGGTCGATCGGTTTCCCTGGATAGCGAGACCGCCAGCGGGCCATCGTCAGGCATCGATTCACTGTTCGCCCAGGCGAGCGAAGGGGTATACCGCATCTACGCGCCGGGGCGGGACGGATTGCTGGCGCTCGCCCAGGCGCGTGCCGACATCGTCCGGCGTTATCTGCACAAGGTACACGGGGTAGCGGACCGGCGGCTCGTCGCTTGCGATGCGGAAATCGACGCGGCGCCGGGTGCGAAAGGCCGTGTCGATCTGCCAGTGAAGTCTCCGGCCAGGGGCAGGGGGCTGTTCGGATTATTTCCCTGAAAACCGTTTCGGTTTTCGGCAAGATCCAAGCATGGACGTTACACCGATTCTCGCTCCCCTGAACGACGCCCAGCGCGAGGCCGTCACCGCGCCGCCGGGCCATCTGCTGGTGCTGGCCGGCGCGGGCAGCGGCAAGACCAGGGTGCTGGTGCATCGCATCGCCTGGTTGCTGGCCACCGGCCAGGCGACACCCTACCGTGTGTTCGCCGTGACATTTACCAACAAGGCCGCCGGCGAGATGCGCGGCCGCATCGAAACGATGCTGGATCGCCCCGCCGGCGCCATGTGGGTCGGCACCTTTCACGGTCTGGCCCATCGCCTGCTCAGGGCTCACTGGCGTGACGCCGGACTCCCCGAAGCTTTTCAGATCCTCGACAGCGATGACCAGCTACGCTGCCTGCGCCGGGTATTGCGGGATCTCGATCTGGACGAGACCCAGTGGCCGGCCAAGCAGGCGCAGAACTACGTCAATGCACGTAAGGACGAAGGTCTTCGGCCCGCGCACCTGGACGACAAGGGCGACTTCTGGCTCAGACAGATGATCCGCATCTACGGCGCGTACGAGGAAGCTTGCGCGCGCAGCGGCATCGTCGACTTCGCGGAGCTTCTGTTGAAGGCACACGAGTTGCTGCGCGATCGCGAGGACATACTCGATCACTACCGGCACCGTTTCGAGCATATCCTGGTGGACGAGTTCCAGGACACCAACGCCATCCAGTACGCCTGGTTGCGCCTGCTGGCCGGGGACACCGGCCAGGTGTTTGCCGTCGGCGACGACGACCAGTCGATCTACGGCTGGCGCGGCGCACGCATCGAGCATATTCAACAATTACCCAAGGACTTTGCGCAAGCGAAGACCATCCGCCTCGAGCAGAATTATCGTTCCAGCGGCAACATCCTGGCCGCCGCGAACGCGCTCATCGCCAACAACCAGGGTCGCCTGGGAAAGAACCTCTGGACCGACGATAGCAACGGCGATCCCATACACCTTTATACGGCCTTCAACGAGCTCGACGAGGCGCGTTTCGTGGTCAGCCGTATCCAGCAGTGGATCGACGGCGGCGAGTCCCGTGACGACGTGGCGATTCTGTATCGCGTCAGCGCCCAGTCGCGAGCGCTGGAGGAGGCGCTTCTCGCGGCGTCGATGCCCTATCGCGTGCACGGAGGTCTGCGCTTTTACGAGCGTGCCGAGATCAGGGACGCGCTCGCTTACTTGCGTTTGCTCGCCAATCGCGATGATGACGGCGCCTTCGAGCGCGTGGTCAATATGCCGACCCGCGGCATCGGCGCGCGCACCCTGGATGCGCTGCGGGGAACCGCGCGCGACCAGCGGGGATCCCTGTGGCGAGCGGCCGCGCGACTGATTGACGAGAAGATGCTGTCGGCGCGTGCGGCCGCTGCCGTTTCGGGATTCATGACCCTGGTCGAGGACATTGCCAATCAGACTTCCACGCTGCCGCTGGAGGAGCGCACCAGCATCGTTATCGAGGGCAGTGGATTGCTCGCCCACTACGAGCGCGACAAGGTCGATCGGGCGCAGACCCGCGTCGAGAACCTTCACGAGCTGGTGACGGCCACCCGCCACTTCGTCCAGGAAGAGACCGAAGAGGGAGAGCCGGATCAGGATCCGATGATGGCCTTTCTTGCCCACGCAGCACTCGAGGCCGGCGAAGAGCAGGCCAAGGAGTGGCAGGAGTGCGTGCACCTCATGACCCTGCACAGCGCCAAAGGGCTCGAGTTTCCGCTGGTATTCCTTGTGGGGCTAGAGGAGGGGCTGTTTCCCCACCAGCGCAGCACCGAGGACGCGGCCAAGCTCGAGGAAGAGCGCCGTCTCTGCTATGTGGGCATGACCCGCGCCAAGCGTCGCCTGTTCATTACCCACGCCGAGGCGCGCCGTCTGCACGGCGCTGATTTTTATCCCATGGCGTCACGATTCATTCGCGAGATCCCCGCAGCGCTCATCGAGGAAGTGCGCATGCGCGCCGCCGTCTCACGTCCTGTGTATCGCCGTGCAGAGCATAGGACCGGCACCGGGATAGATGCTTCGGACAACGGAGAGTTTCGTCTCGGCCAACGGGTCGAGCACCCCAAGTTCGGCGAAGGCGTGGTGCTCATGTACGAAGGTCAGGGCAGCCACGCCCGGGTTCAGGTGAACTTCGAAAACGCCGGCGCCAAGTGGCTGGTGGTGGCCTACGCGAACCTCGAGACCATGTAGGAGCGATAGGCCATTAAAAGCATCAGCCTGGTTGCAGCCCCGACTTCTCGAGCATGTACGCGATGGCGGCCTTGATCTCGGCGTCGCTCAAGCTCGCGTGCCCGCCTTTCGGGGGCATGGCGCCCTTGCCCTTCAGGGCCGTGCTCACCAGGGTGTCCATACCCTGTGCCAGGCGCGGCTCCCATGCGGCTTTGTCGCCGACCTTCGGCGCACCGGCGACGCCGGTGGAATGGCAGGCGATGCAGGCCTTGGTGTATACCGCCTCACCACCCTGTCCGGCCGCTGCCCCCGGTTCCGCGGCCGGTGCCGTCGCCGGCGCGGCCGGTGCTGCAGCCGCCAGCGTCTCGTCGGACTTGCCGACCCGCACCTGGCCGAAGGGCCGGATGCGGTCCAGTATCGCCTGTGGACTGTTCTGGGCCTTCTCGAAAGCGCTGCCGCCGATGGCGCGGGCGGTAAAGAAGACAGTCAACGTGAACGCGGTCAAGGCGAGCAATATGACCCCGAATTCCCTCAAGAAGACATCGTCTGCCTTGCTCACTTGGGTCCCCCCGACAAATGCACACCCATGGGCCGAATCACCCTGAAACGAAGCGGGCGTATGGTCTCAAACCGACCGATGCGATACAAGTGCGGCTCCCCAGGGCCATGCGCCGTCCGTCGCGGCTCTGGTCGCCCCTTACCCTACGCAGCATCCTCCGCCAGCTTCATGACGCTCACGTAGTCCATCTTGCCGGTGCCCAGAAGCGGCACCTTGTCGACCTTCAGGATGCTCCTTGGAATGCTGAGCTCGGCGATGCCGTTTTCCCGCGCGTAGGCCATGAGTGCATCACGCTGCGCATCCTGGTAATCGGTGACCAGCACCAGCCGCTCGCCCTTGCGCGCGTCCGGCAGATTGACAACGGCGTGGGCGTGGTCCGGCCACAGGGCGGAGACGACGCTTTCCACCGCCGCGAGTGAAATCATTTCACCGCCAATCTTGGCGAATCGTTTGGCGCGCCCCTGGATGTGAACATAGCCGTCTTCATCGATGCTGACGATGTCGCCGGTGTCGTACCAGTGGTCTTCGGGCGGCTCCAGCACACCCGGATTCTCGATTCTCAGATACCCGGCCATGATGTTGGGACCCGAGACCATCAGCCTGCCGCCTTTCTCGATGCCGGGCATGGGCTCCAACCTGTGCTCGATGCCCGGTAGCAGCCTGCCCACAGCGCCCGGACGGTTGTGCATCGGCGTGTTCATGGTCAGCGCCGGCGCCGTCTCCGTAGCGCCGTAGCCCTCGAAGACGCGCAGGCCGAAGCGCTCGCTCCAGATACGCCGGGTCTCGTCCTTGACCTTTTCGGCGCCCGCAAAGACGTAGCGCATGCAGTAAAAATCGTAGGGATGTGCAAAGCGCGCGTACCCGGACAGGAAGGTGTCGGTGCCGAACATGATCGTGGCATTGGTGTCGTAGGCAAGCTCCGGAACGATGCGGTAGTGCAGGGGGGACGGATACAGGAATGTGCGCAGACCCGAGAGCACCGGCAGCAGGGTTCCGCAGGTGAGGCCGAAGGAGTGAAACATGGGCAGCGCGTTCAGAACAATATCTGACGGACCGAAATCGATTCGCGAGCTCACCTGAAATCGGTTTGCCTGCACATTCGTGTGGCTCAGCGCCACGCCTTTGGGCGCACCCTCAGTCCCGGAAGTGAACAGAATCACACAGGGTGCGTCCGGATCGCGCTTCTTGTTGGCAAAATGGTAAAAGATCCCCGCCATCTTGCTCAGCAGAAGGCCGAGCAATTTGTCAAAGATCGAAATGCTCTTGCGTAAATCCTCCAGGTAGATGACTTTGACGCCGGCATTTTCGATTCCGCTGACCATCTCCGTGAGCTTCGCGGTGTCGACGAAGCGTCGCGACGTATAGACGACCTTGATGCGCGCTGTTTCACAAGCGAGCACCACGTTACGGGCACCTGTCGAGAAATTGAGCATGGCCGGCACGCGGTGAAAGGCCTGTAGTCCAAAAAAAGTAATCGCCGTTGCCACCATATTCGGCAACAGCAGGCCGACACACTCGCCTGCTTCCGTATTGCGAATGAGTTTCTTACCGAGGATGAACGACCCGGCGATGAGCTTGTCGTAGTCCACGGGTTGGCGCTGAATGTCGTCGAACACGATGTGTTTTCCGCCGTGGACCTTGCGCGCGTCCAGCAACGAGCTGAACAGGGTGGTGCGATAGTTGCTGCTCTCGAACACCATGTTGCTCATGATGTCGTAGAGCATGTTGCCGGCGTAGTGGCGGCGCTTGCGGCCCTTGAGTTCCTCGGGGATCTGCAGCTTCACCGGAGGCATGAAACGTACGGTGATTCTGGGAAACCAACGTGTGCGCACTTTCCCCTTCAGTCTCGAGAAGGGCGTGTACTGGGCTCCCTCGATACGCACCGGCAACACCACTGCGTCGGCCTTGTCGGCGACCATTCCCGGGCCTTCGTACACCTTCATCAGCGAGCCGGTGACGGTGATGCGGCCCTCGGGAAAGATCACGACCCGGTGATTCTCCTTCACATGAGCCACCAGCGAGCGCATGGAGAAGGGGTTCGTGGGGTCGAGGGGGAAGGTCTCCGCGAGCGAGAGGAAAAATCGGATAATCCCCTGCTTGGCGATATGCGTATTGATGGCGAAGGTCAGCTTGTCCGGCACATAGGCGGCGATCAACGGCGCATCCAGAAAGGACTGGTGGTTGGCCACGATCAGCACGCGATTGCCCGCTTTGCGATAGTTTTCGAGACCCAGAATTTCCACGTGGTAGAAGAGATCCAGCAGCCAGGCGATGAAAGCCTTCGCCATCGCGCCCGGCAACAACTTCGCGATGTAGACGCCGACCGCGGCATTCAGTACTGCCATGGTGAGGAAGATCTCCGGGATTGAAAATCCAACTTTCAACATGAGCACGATGCCACCCGCCGAAATCACCATGAACAATGCGTTCATCACGTTGTTGCTGGCGATGTTCCTGGCGCGGTGCTTCTCGTCGCTGCGCTGCTGCACGATGGCATACAGCGGCACGATGAAAATGCCTCCGGATATGGCCACCAGCAGGAGATCCACGACCACACGCCATCCTGCGAAGGTGCTGAGAAACGCGCTGGCCGCCATGAGCTCGCCCGTAGCGCTCAAAAGCGGGTGCGAGGTGGCGAAGAACAGGTCCACGGTGAACACTGTGATACCGAGTGCGCCCAGAGGGACGAAGGTGGCATGCACTTCGCCTTTGAGCAGGCGATTGCACAGCAACGACCCGATGGCGATACCGACGGAGAAGGTAGTCAGAAGTATGGTGAGAACCTGCACCGACGCGCCGAGGACGTCTTTCGTGAATGTCGGAAACTGGGCGAGGAAAGTCGCTCCGACGAACCAGAACCAGGAGATCCCCATGATGCAGAGAAAGACATCGCGTTGCCCGGCGGCGTGGGCGAGGATTTTCCAGGTCTCGGTGACGAAGTTGTAGCCGACTGCGAGATCCGGCTGGGCTGGGCGCGTTGCCGGAATGTACCAGCTCGAGAACCAGCCAAGCGCTGCGACCACGATCACGATGACCGAGATGATGGTGGCGCCGCCTTCGGTTAACACGACCTCGGTGCCGAGGATCGTGCCGGCGAGAATCGCGAGGAAAGTTCCGGCGGAGACCAGGGCGTTGCCGCCCATGAGCTCATCGTCTTTCAGCTGATCCGGAAGAATGCCGTACTTGATGGGACCGAAGAAGGTGGACTGGATCCCCATCAGGAACAACACGGTCATCAGCACGGGGACGCTGCCGAAATAAAAACCTACCGCGCCCACCGACATGATGATGATTTCGGCGAGCTTGATGTGGCGAATGAGTTTCGTCTTGTCGAATTTGTCAGCGAATTGACCCGCCGTCGCCGAAAAGAGAAAGAACGGCAGAATGAATACGCCCGCGGCCACTGTGATCATTATCTGCGCATTCATCCCTGCCGCGGCCGCGAGTCGCCAGGCGATGAGCACCACCATGGCGTTCTTGAATATGTTGTCGTTGAATGCGCCCAGGAACTGGGTCAAGAACAGCGGCAGGAAGCGCCGGGTCTGAAAAAGGAAGAATTGTTTCTGGCTCACGACAGGTGTCCTTTTTGGCGTGCTTGCCGAGAGTACCAAACCAGTGGAAAGGGTGCCTATATTGGTGTGTCGACACTACACACCGACATAGGCACCCTTTCCACTGGTTTGGTACTCTCGGCAAGCACGTCAGAACGCTTGGACCAGGGGACCCTGAGAACTCGGCGAGTCTGCGGACTTGACCCCTATCGCTCGGTCGCTATGCTAACCTTCTGGTCCCTCTCTGGATTTACGCGCCCGTAGCTCAGCTGGATAGAGTGTTGGCCTCCGAAGCCAAAGGTCACAGGTTCGAATCCTGTCGGGCGCGCCAAATAATCAAGACCTTAGGGGAGGCCGGGCATTGCACATGGCAAGGATTGCTCCTGCAATCCTTTTGCATTCCCGCCATCCATGGCGGTCAGATGTGCGAGAGCGGCCATTGGGCCGGCTTTCTTGTGACGCGTCTGTGACGGATCTGTGCCAAGCGCCATCGTCGTTCCAAAACTGTAAGAGATCGGCCGGATCGAAATTGCTGATCGGGCACCGATTAGCAGTGCTCGGAGACCGGTGTCCGTCCTCAATATCGGTACGCCGCGAAATTGCTGGGCTTTTCTCCTGCAGCCGTGCCTGGCGAGCCGCTCATTCTACGGCAAGATCGAAGAGAGAATCAGTCTGTGCTTCGGTGCCGAAATGGCGCAGGATCCCGCTGACGATGCTGGCCCTGCTCAATCTCACGACGCTGCTCCTTCGCTGTACTGCGGCCTTCTTCCGAAGCCACAATGAGCAGGCGATCGTCGAGTTGACTCTGCGCCAGCAGCTCGCGACGTACACCCTGACGGGATCAAAGCCCAACATCACGCCTCTCGATCGCGCCCTTTGGGTCGCATTGTCCCGGTTCTGGCCCCGCTGGAAAGACACGCTGGTCATCGTCAAACCAGACACTGTGATTCGCTGGCACCGCAAGGGGTTCCGACTCTATTGGCGAGCGATCTCGAAGCGGGGTCCTGGGAGGCCGCCGATCTCCGAGGAGCTGCAGGCGCTCATTCGTCAGCTGGCAGGCGAGAACGGCTGGGGCGCGCGCAAGATTCAAGCGGAGCTTGGGAAGCTCGGATTCACCGCAAGTCTCGCAACAGTTTCGCGTTATCTCCCGAAGAGAGCACCTGATCGTGGAAAGCAACAACGATGGATGACCTTCCTACACAATCACAAGGATGTCATCGCTGCGATGGACTTCTTCGTCATCCCGACGGTGGGATTTCGCCTCTTGACTATCTGGTTCATCATTGATCATGGTCGCCGGCGAATTATCCATTTCAACGTCACTACGAATCCCTCGGAACAGTGGGTGATTCAGCAACTACGTGAGTCGTTTCCATTCGACTCGGCTCCGCGCTATCTGATCTACGACAACGACTCGATCTTCTCCGACAAGGTTACAGAAGCGATCAAGTATCTTGGCATAGAACCGAAGCGGACCGCGTATCGAAGCCCATGGCAGAACGGAACGGCGGAGCGCTGGGTTGGCAGCGCCCGTCGGGAGCTGCTGGATCACGTGATCGTCGTAAATGAGCAGCATCTACAGCGCTTGCTCCGCGACTATATTGCCTACTACAACGCTGACCGTGTCCACACTCGTCTGCGAGATGCGCCCGAGCGCCGCTCGGTTGACGTGAGACCGACGTTGGACGCGAGGGTCGTTGGGTCACCGCGCGTCGGGGGTCTTCATCATCGATACACTTGGCGGGAAGCCGCATGATGAAAGGGACTCATCGCGCCGGAGTGCCGACGACCGGCCGTGGATGGATTTTGAGGACCAACAGGGATTTTTCCGGACAAACGTGCTCACTCATTAAAACGTACTGGCGCAAAAAAAATCGGCGCTCACGTTTCCAGTCTTTATCATACCCGTCACGCGGCGTGATCCACTTCCGCCTTAATGCGCTTTCCCAGCTCACGTTCGGTCACGAGCAGGTCGTAGCGCGTCTGTAGATTCATCCAAAATTGCGCGCTGTTGCCGAAGTATCGAGCAAGCCGGAGCGCTGTATCCGGACTAATCGCCCTCTTCCCATTCAGAATCGACGTGATCCGCCCCGACGGTACGCGTAACGCCAATGCGAGTTTGTTGGCCGACAGCCCACGTGTCGCAAGTTCGCGCTTGAGGATACGGCCTGGATGTACCGGAACCATCAATCTTCACCCTTTGTGATAGTCGACAATCGCGATGTCGTAGGCGTCTCCGCCCCTGAATCTGAAGCAGATACACCACGGTCCGCTGACGGTCATCGCCCACTGACCCTTTCGATCTCCCGTGAGCTTATGCAAACCGACGCTCTTTAACGGACTGAGGTCCTTCAGCGATACGGCGGCATCCAAGGCGGCCAGCAAATCCTCGGCCGCCTCTGCATCCATTCCGCGGAAACCCGAGCGTTTTCCCTGCTCGAAAAACCGCTGGCTCTTCCTGTCAGCCCAAGAGCGGATCATTCGCGCACTATACTACGTGTGGCGTACTACGTAAAACAGCGACCACTTCTCAGTTTCGACAAGTAGGAGCCCCACCATAGCAGCCGTTTTCACCATGCATCGGAACGCTGCCAAGGATCAGTCCTCACCTTATTGTCGGGCAGCACCAAAGTCCGGTGCGTCAATGAACTCGCGCAAGTTTGTATCGGCAGATTCCCGGCAGAGGATCCGCAACTCTTCCTGAACGTACGCCTTTGCGGGAGTTCAGCCACTCGAGCACTGCCTGGGGTCGGCAGTGCCGCCCACATCTGAAAACGACCCTTTTTCGCCAGTCGCGACGTCATCACCCAGCATCCATTACGTAGTGCGGATACAGGTCAGCCATTTTCACGCGGCGCCCTCGCTCACGCTCACGCTCAAGTAGACGACGCCGTCTCTTGATCGCGGTGTCGCGACGAGATATGCATTCCGACGAGCGCCGCAACCAGAATGGTCAGGTAGAGTTGGCCGAATACCGCCTCGGACCACGCGAGCACTCGAGCGAGCGGACCCACGGGCGAGATGTCGCCGTAGCCGAGAGTGCTGAGCGTCACGAAGCTGTAGTAGAGCAACTCCGTCACACGCTCGCGGTGGAGAGTACCCCCGAGACCTTCGAAGGAACCCGGTACGATCGTCTCCGCAAGGTTGTATAGCAGCATCCAGACGACGCCGACGAGAAGGTAGATGCAAACGGCGCCGACGATCTTGTGCGCGTCGGCCCGGCCGCGAAAAAGCACGTCCGCAAGCGCTAACAAGATGATCAGGATGGCGAACGCGACGAACGTTATCGTCGCGGCGACGATGAGCGCCGTCGATGGCCACACCAGCGCCGCGAGGTTGCCCGCCACTCCTACTGCCGCGAGTCCGATCCCGGCGACGAACCAGCGCCGCGACGGGCGCAGGCTCGCCGCTCCGAGGAGCAGCAAAGCGACGTAGGCGAGGCGCGAGGCGACATAGCCGGCGTCGCCGAGAAACTGATCTGCTATCGGAATCACGGCGACGAAGATGAGCAGGCCCGCCAGTAAGAACTCGTAACGGTAATCTCGCACCATGGGTACTCTCCTCCCACCTCAGGCACAGGTTGCAAACGATGTCAGGACTCGAGCGCGCCCGAGCGATGCCGCGTTCAGGCCGCCGCTGGCTCTGGAGAGCGTTTTACCCGGAACAGGACCGCGTAGAGCACGGGCACCACGCCGAGAGTGAGCACCGTGCCGAACACGAGGCCCGACCCGATTATCAGCGCCATCGAGTAGAAGACGGGGTCGCGACTGATGATGAGCGGCATTACTCCGAGAAGTGTCGTAATCGTCGTCATGCAGATCGGACGGAATCGCGACACCGTCGCCTCCACCACGGCATCGTACGGCTCGCGCCCGGCGTTGCGCTCGACGTCGATACGATCGATGAGGACAATGCCGTTGTTGATGATGATCCCCGCCAGGCTCAGGAGACCCAGGATCCCGAAGAAGTCGAACGGGGCTCTGAACAACACCAGGCCGAGGAATGCGCCACAAAACGCGAGCGGCAGCGTGAATGCGATGATGGCGGGGCGCCGGTACGAGTTGAACTGCCAGATGAGAAGAACGACCATCAGGAGCCCGGCATGGGGTAGCCAGCGCGCGAGCTTCGGCATCGTCTCCGCTTGGCTCTCGATCTCGCCACCCACCTCCCATCGGTAGTCTTCGTCGAGCGCGAGGGCCTCGACGTTTGGCGCGACCGCCGCGAGCAGCTCAGGCGCCTTCAGGCGCTCGTGTTTGAGCTCGATGGTGAGTGCGCGCTCCTGGTTCCTCCGGGCGATGCGACTGTACTCCCAACGCCCGCGAGAGTCCGCGATCTGAGAGAGGGACAGGTCGCCGCCCTTGGAGGACTGGACCCGAATGTTGAAGAGGTCGCTGCCCACGGCGCGCTCCTCGGGCGCCGAGCGCAGCAGCACCGGGATCGCCTGGTCGCCCTCCCGGAAGTCGGTCGCCTGGATGCCGTCCACGAACGCCGCGAGCGCGTTCGCGACCGCCTCCGAGGTGACACCAGCCCGGCGAGCCCGCGCCTGGTCGACGAGGATCTCGGCTTTCACGACCTTGTTCTCCCAGTTGTTACGCACGTCGATGGTGCCGCGCATCCCGCGGACCATGCCGGCAAGGGTTTCGCCTTTGCGGTAGAGGACCTCAGGATCGGGACCGATGAGGCGGATCTCCACGAGCCCCGGATCCTTCCCGTTCGTCCACATACGCTTGACCCGGGCATCGGCCTCGGGAAAGCGCGCCGACAGGTGCCGCCGGACCCGCTCGGCCACCTCGACGACCTGGTCCGAGCGCTCCGTGTTGACTATGAGGAAGGCGCGGTTCGGATCCGGGTCGAAGGGCGCGAGCACGAGCACGAAGCGTGGCCCTCCGGTCCCGACATACGCAATTGTGCCAGCGATCTCGGGGTTGACGTCGCGATCCGCGAGCCAGTCACCCAGGCGCTGCACCACCTCATCCATCGCGTCGATGTTGTACCCGGCCGGGAGATCGACGTAGACCAGGAACTGGTTACGATCGCTGTAGCCGAACATCTCCCTCACGAGCTTCGAGCCGAGAAAGCCGCCACCGACGAGCACCAGAAAGGTGAAGAGGATCACCAGGTAGCGAACGCGCAGCAGCGCCTCGAGCAATGAGCGGTACGCCCCGGAGATGCCGCCGGTCGACGCCTCGTCGGCGCCGGCAGCTGGCGCCTTCATGAAGAGATAGCTGAGGTACGGCGTCATGTACATCGACAGGAACCACGAGCTGAGGAGAAGGATGGTCACGACCATGGGGAGCGAGAAAGCATACTCGCCGGTCTGCCCCGTCAGAAGCATTATCGGCATGAAGGCGAGAATCGTGGTCAGGGACGAGGTAAGGAGCGGCACGGCGAGGTCCCCCGCGGCACTGACGCAGGCCTTGCGCCGCTCCTCGCCGCGGGAAAGGCGGATCTGGATCTCCTCTGCGATGACGATCCCGTTGTCGACGAGCATCCCGAGCGCGATGATCGCAGACGCGATCGAGATGCGCTCGAGCTCGATGCCGAACATGCGCATAAAGACAAGGCCCATGAGCATCGTCATGGGCACGAAGGAGCCGACGATCAGACCGGTGCGGATCCCCAGAAAGAGCATCACTACGGCGCCGACAATCGCGAGCGTCAGGTAGACGTTGCTCAATGCGCCATTCACGGCGCCCTCGACGAGATCCGGTTGGAAGGTCGCGAACTCGAACACGTAGCCGATGGGAAGCCTCGATTCGAGATCCGCGACCTTGGCCTTCAGCCGCTCTCCGAACTCGACCGCATTAACTCCAGGGGTGATGGAGACGCTGATGACGATGGCGCGCTTGCCGTTGTAGTAAGCGAGGTCCTGCGCAGGCTCGGCGAAACCGCGGCGAACGTTCAGCAGGTCCTGCACCCGTATGGACTGATCGGTTCCGATGACCTTGACGAAAGCGTTCTCGATGTCCGCGACTGACCGAAAATTTCCGCTCGTCTCGAGAATGATATCCTGGCCAACGACGTCGTGCTTGCCGCCCGGGAGAATCACGTTTTGTTTCACCAGACTGCGCAGCACGTCATCGATGTTCACACCGGCCTGGGCGAGCTTCGCCGTCGAAAACTCGAGGAAAACGCGTTCCTCGTGCACGCCCCACAGCTCGACCTTGCGAACCCCGTCGAGCCCGTAGAGCCGGTCGCGCACTTTTTGCGCCGTGTCGCGCATCTCGGCCATCGAGAAGCCATCGCTCCATAGTGCGATGGTCGCGACCGCGACGAGTCCGAACTCGTCGTTGACGAATGGGCCGATCGTTCCCGACGGCAACCGAGGCTTGAGATCGATCATCCGGTTGCGGATGCGCTGCCACATATTCGGGAGCTCTTCGAACGAGACGTCGTCGGTGGTGTCCGCGTGGATGACCGCGACACCGGTCTTTGAGTCGGACCAGATGTCGTCGATCTCGGGCAGCGAGCGAAGCTCCTCCTCGATTCGGCGGGTGATGAGCTGCTCGACATCGAGCGGCGCCATGCCCGGGAAGTGGGCGGAGACGACCACCTCGCGGATGGTGATCGCGGGGTCCTCCTGGCGCGGGAAGGTGAAGAACTGGGCGAGCCCGGCGACGATGACCAGGACAATGAAGACCTGGGTGAGCCGGGGCGCGTCGATCGCGAAGCGGGTGATGCCCGACATCGTGGATCGCTCGGCCTCGTGTCAGCCGCCGCTCGGCGGTGGTACCGTCTCGAGCAGCTTCACCTCCTGCCCGTCGCTGAGGAAGCTGACCCCGGCCACGACCACGATGTCGCCTGGCCCAATCTCCCCCGCAATTGCGGCCAAGTCGCCAACGATCCCCCGGCTGACCACGGCGATGCGGTGAACGGTCGACGACGGTTGGTCGAACACGAAGATGTACGCGCTCGACTCGCCCTCGCGGGGTGCGAGTGCTGTCATCGGGACAAGGTAGGAGTCCTGATCGAACTGTCCGGGTAGCAGCAGTGAGAGCTCGGCGGTGATACCCGGTCGGATTCGGCTGTCGCTCGCGCCAATCGTCGCCTTGACTGGGAACGCGTTCGCCCCGCGCGCAGCCGAACTGACCTCCGTGACCGCACCGTGGAGGACACGGTTGCCGAGGGTCGGGAGCCGAATCTCGGCGGGCTGCCCGACGTAGACATTCTCGATCATATTCTCGGGAATCTGCACCGCCACTTGCATTGCGCCCTCTGCAAACAGCTCGAAGATTGCCTGCCCGCGGTGAACCTCCTCGAACGGCTCGACGTCTCGGGCAGCGACCATCCCTTCGAACGGCGCCAGCAGATCCGTCTTCTCGAGGTCACGCCGCGCAAGATCGAGCTGCGCACGCGCGTAGCTGACACTCTGGCGTTTACTCTCGTAGCCGGCGCGCGCCCGTTCTACACTCTTCTCGGTCGTCGCGCCCGGGTCCTGGGCGTAAATACGGCGCTCGCGATCGTAGTTACTCTTCGCCTCCTCGACCAGAGCTTGCGCCCGTGACAGGTTTGCCTTGGCGGACGTCACATCGAGCTCGAACGGCTTGCGGTCGAGCACCGCGAGTACCTGCCCGGCGTCGACCGCGTCGCCAGCATTGACGCGAACCTCCTGGACGATACCGGATACCTGGAAACTGATGTTCGATGTGTCGGTCGGCTCGATCACACCCGGAAACTGCCGGGTGTGTCCACTGGCGCGCTCGAAGACGACGATTGTCTTGACTGTGCGGATGCGTTCCGGTGGCGGTGGCGGCTCCTCGCCGCATGCGGCAAGCGCGTTCGCGAGCACCGCACCCAGAACGACCTTCCCCAACATCACCGCTTTAGCCTCAACGTCGTCGGGTGAAATCTGATTATTACCGCCTTCCCCACTCGACGCAATGCGACGCCAACCGGCCAGATATGGTAGGTGGACTCGGCATTACCCGTACTTATCTAAGTGAGTCTGCTCGGCCGCGGTTGGTTATCAATCCCAGCGGATGAGGCGTCACATAAATGTCTGTTTGTGGCCGAACCCCGACCTTCTTGTTGGATAGCCCATGTCGCTGAAATTGGCTGCGACGCAACGCGCTCCCTCCCTCGCCGTGCCGGGATGTTGCCGGGATCAGTCCAGCTCCGTTGTGCGCAGTCAGGAACTTGCGTCCACGGGCGTCTCCAGATAGCTCACTAAATACAACTACTTAGAAATGCCCAACTGCCTTCGGGAGGCAGGGGTCGGCAATGCTACCAACGTCTACCAGCGAGCCAATAGGAAGTTTAAAGGCGCAAACATCAATAAATCCATCAACTTAGCTCTTGTTTATCCCTCATCGGATAAGCCTGCCAAGTAGCTCTGAAGCCGTCCGTCGGTCTAGGGTACGTCCGTTGTAGGCGCGAGGCTAAAATGCAGGCGTCGCCGTGAACTTTGTCGTAGAGCCTGTGCGCGTTGCGCAACCAGGTACACGCTTCACAGCGACAGTTCTGGTGCCGGTGGCCCCATTTGGTGGTCTCTGCGTCGACGTAGCCCAGCGCGAATGACAGCGCTTCCACGATCTTATCAATGGATTTCTCGCCCAGTGCCACGAATTCGTCATTCTGGCACAACCAGTGGCACTCCATGGTGAATTCGCAGAGCCGGCAGCGGGCGTCCGTGTCCGCGAACTGTCCTGCGTGCGGGCAGTCGTGTAACTCCACGTTACGCCGTAGGAGGGAACGGGGGTAATCCAGCATACGAATGACTGTGGTCTTCAACAACAACTCCGAGCTGTAAGAGGCCGACCAAAAATTCCTCCCCTGCCGATTTACTCGACTGCCGAGAATATAAATAATTATAGCCTGCGCAGTTCAAGCGACTCTTGATTCATATCAACCGTGCGTAGCCAGCGGGAACGGCGGGAGCGTTTTTCTGGATAGTCTTGTCGATCAACACGGTCGGTAGACAGGTCGAGGGCTTGATCTACGTCATGCGGCGCAGACGACGAAAGGGGTAAAAGGTATTTGCTGCCAATCCTGATTTGGCCGACGAGGTCAGCGGTAACGGTAGCTACCAGGAGGCGACGGGCCTCAGCCCGAACTGGTATTAGACAATCCCGCAACATGGGGTTGGCTTACCCGCAAGATGGGGTTGCCTTACTCGCCGCCAGGTGATGAACGCCGCCTCCAAGCGAGGCATGGCAAGCCAAAATCGTCGGTAGGCCCCCACCCGGTCACTCGGGTGGGGGCTTTCCAATTCCACCACAGGCAGGAAGAAGTGCCGCGTGACCCCATGCCATGAGGTGGGCTACTCATACGGCAGTTGCCTTTCGGTCCAGTTGTTGTGGGCCGTCAGCTACATTCAGGTGTTCCCCCGCACCCCCAAACGATGCTCCGCGCTCGGGCAGTCTCCGGGCTTCCAGGCCGGCGCAAGCGAAACTCCCGCCCAGCGAGATAAAGAGACCTCCCCCAGTTGCCCGGGCGGAGGCAACTTCACCTCCGCTCGAGTTCTTGGCGAATCAATTTGAGCTCAGCATGGATACTCTCCAAGTGCTTCTGTTGGTTGTCCGCATGTTGTTGGAGAAACTTGGGAATCTCTAATATGCGAATTCCCACAATGATTGCCAGTACGGCGAAGAATGCAAACCCGAAAAAGGCAAAGTAAGCGAATAATCCATCCATAAGCCCTCCTGTAGCCCCACCCAAGGCGAAGCTTTGGATCATTGCGCCGACTCTAGTCGGCGGATTCCGAATCGATACTTACTAGTGACTACTCCCTCCGCCCCCGCCGCCACTCCCGAGGCGGTCTGGACAAGCATGGAAAATCTATAATCAGTCTTCGATAGAATGCTACATCTTTTTTCCGAGAAGAACTTCACCAGTATCCGCATCTTCCATCCATACGAATGCCTTGTTGAAGTCAGTAAAAATATCGTTTAGCACCTGGTAGGTATGTCCAGGCTGCAAGTCAACGTAACCAGTCGATTCTGCCGCGGTTTCATAGCTCAGAGTCACTAAGTATTTTCCGGGGAGGACGCTGATTTTGTTCGGCCGATTCAATCCGGAACCCGCCGGCTCCCATCCTGGTGGGGGCACGGTATAAGTCGGGTCTTTCTGGTCGAAACGCCTTATATATTTCACACAGGTATAACATCCCGCTCCTTGATCAATGGTAGCGACTTCATGGGCTTCGCGCTTCGGCCCGTCATAAAGATGAAGTTCAGGGCCAAATTGATTCCAATACAAGCCGCAACCTGACAAGAGCAATATCGTCGCCAAGAAGAACGGCAGTCGAGAAGCGCTCGTCATAGTGTTCTCCTCCCCCTGTTGAGCAACGCGACGGGAATAGCTCGGAGGTATTGTGTGTCGATTGGGTCAGGTATCCATGATCGTCATTTCCCGGGCGGCGCTGCACAGACCGACGACCCCGCCAGTTTTGTGCTAAGTCGGCCGATACTGCTGATCAACGCCGTCACCACATAGGGCAAGCCGGTCATGAGATTCAACCGGATATAAGTATCTCCCCCGACCTGCGCCGCCCGAGTACCGTTTCCTCAACCGGGCATCGTTTCAGTCAAGCTACCGGCCTAGGCGCTGGCTTCCTCCAGGTTGGCCACGGTCACATAATTCCTTACGTTTCGAATGATGAAAAACCATTGATTGAACTGCTGGGGCGACGAGGTGGACGCATCGAAGCTGCCCAGGTCCGCACTGGGTAGACGGGTTTGATCCCGGCGCAGGGTGAGCGCGCTGGAATCGTCGAGGCGAAATCGAGCGAGATCCTCGCTGTAGTTTTTCTGCATCCACTCGCCGATGTCATGCTGCACCGAAATCGTAGTGCTACGGTTGGCGTCCGCGGTTTCCTGATAAGCCTTGGTGAAGGCCCGCAGGCTGCCTACTTCACGGGCGAGGATTGCCGGATCATGAGCACCCTCTTGGCGCCCGAGCAGGCGCTCGAGGGCATCGAACATGTCGTCGATCAGCGAATGCGCCAGTCCTTCGCTGATGACGTAATGAACGAATTTCCAGACGGCGCGGATTTCTCCTTGACTTGTCCGGTCTCGCTCAGAGGCCGCCCGTTGCACATCCAAATGTGTCGGATACAGCTCGTCTCGAAGTTGCTGCCCGGCGTAGTCGAGCGCCGCCACCGTGCCGGGTCGATTGCCGGTACTCTCGATCATCTCGAATAGAAGATTGGGCTCGATGATGCCCCGCTCCCGCGCATAGCTGTTCGCGGGCTCGCCGATACCGCAGTGATGCCAGAAGATCGACAAGGCCGAATACTTACCAAGGGTCAAACAGTCATCGAAGGAAAGCGTATCCGTTTCGACGACGACTTCCTCGGTCTCGGCCACGGTTTCACCGTCGATGTCGAGAACGCAACCGTTGGCCAGCCGGTGCATGGTTTTGAGCCCGAAACGCTCGCGTACCGAGCGCGAGTAGAGATCCGTGCCAGGGATCAGAATCAGCGTGAACAAGTCCACCTTGTCGATGCCACGACGATAAAGAATGTCCAGGCTTCTCTTTATCGATGCCAGATCTTCTCCGGGGAGCCCGATTATCAGATCGGATGCCGTCAGGAGATCATTCTCGCGGGCATGGGTCGCGATCTCCTCATAGGCTTCGAGCTTGATGTTGCTGCGCTTGATGTTCTTCAGTACTTCCGGATTCAATGATTGAACCGCCATGAGAAAGCGCACTTTCTTGCCGAGGATCTTGCCGATCTCGATGGTTCGATGACTGGCATTCTTCGTGTGCCACAGGAATATGTGTGCAGGATAGTGGTAGCGTTTCCACAGGCTTTGGATTTTCTCGGCGATCTCCAAGTCCCGGCGGAGAATTCCGAAGTTGGCGTCTGCCACCAACAATGCATCGTTGTCTTGCACGTGCTCGGCAATGTATTCGAGATCGGCATTTACCCGATCGAGGCTGAAACGATTGACCTTCGACACGGTGGCGGAGCCCCAGTTGCAGAACGCACAGGAGAACGGGCAGCCGCGATTGGTCTCTATGATCGGCCCGTAACCATCCGCGAGGAACGAATCGAGCCAGCCACCGAGATAGGGCGAGGGGATCGTGTCCAGATCCCGAATTCGCTGGCGGCGCCCGCCGTCCACATAGCGCCCGTCGCGGTAGAACGCCAAGCCTGGCTCGGCGGCGTCCGGCGGGCTTGCATCCATGAGATGCTCTACGAGTGCCACCGTGGTCTCCTCGCCTTCGCCTTGCACGTAGTAATCCACCGCCGGATTGGCCTGAAAATACGCTTCTGCGACCTCGGGCTCGGCAATCTGAATGTGCGGCCCGCCTTGAACCGTCACAGTCCCTGGATGACAGGACTTGGCCAAAGACAGGTACTTGTTCGACAACTGTGTATTCCAGACATAGTTGGTGGATGCGACCAGGTCATAGCGTTCAGAGCGAAGACGAGAAACAACGGCATCGTGTTGACGCAGGATCTCGACCTGGCAGGCCTGCGCGAATTGCTCGTGCAGCATCGCGGCGATGTACCCCAGGCCCAGTGGCACGAACCAGAACGGGGTATCACGCCCATAGACGGGATCGATCAAGAGAATGCGGTACGGTCGACTCGTGGTGCTCATGCTACTGGAAATCCCTCCATTCGCTGTCCTCGACCTCAGGTCCCCGGCTATTAGCGCTTGGCCGCGACATCGAGGAGCACACGATAAATCATCTCGGCACCGCTCGCCAGGGAGTCGATGCCCACCCTTTCGTCGTTGCCGTGCATGCCTTGCAGCTCGGTGGTTTCCACGGGATAGGGATATATGCCGTACACCGGCACACCGCGACTGCGCCAGGGGAAGGCATCCGTTGCGGCCTGAAAGACATAGGAAGTCACCAGAGCACCGGGATAGATATCCGGGGCGTGGCGCTCCAGTGCACGAAACAGATCCGTATCTTCGCTGGACGGTGGCACACTCAGACGATCTTCCACGTAGTCCCGCAGTAGCTCCGGGGCGATGCCTGACGGCGCGGTGATCTCGACGGGGTGTCCGGGCTCGTCGATGACCCGGCGGATCTCTTCGATGAAAGAATCGACATCGGTGCCGGGCACGAGCCGGAAATTGATGTCGGCAGACGCCGAGCTGGGAACGACATTGCCGCGAAATCCCCCCTCCAATATTACCGGGGCGACGGTGTTGTGCATGATGGCATGCAGAAGAATATCCTCGCTGATCACCTTGGCCGCCGCCAGGCGTTCGGGGTTGTCCTCATCGAGCAGCGTGAAGAAGTGTCCACGCATGGGCTCGGCACTGGTCTCGCCGAGAACGCGAAAGAACCGGCGGGTGCTCGGAATGAGCGCCGGTGGCGGGTCGTAGGCCTCCAGGCGCGCGAGCGCCCTGGCCAACGCGAAGATGGCATTGTCGGCCATCGGCGTGGAGGCGTGAATCGAGGTGCCGCGGGCGATCAAGCGCAACCTCATGGAGATCTTGTCCGCGGTGGAAATGCTGACGTAGCGAACGTCCCCATTGGCATTCTTGATGATCCATCCGCCTTCGTTGAGGACGAACTCCGCGTTTATCAGATCCCAGTGATTGTCCGCCAGCCAGTCGGTACCGAAGGAGCCGCTCTCCTCGTCGGCGGCGGCGAGAAAAACCACGTCGCGGCTGAGCGGTACCTTTTCCCGAGCGAGCCGCATGACGGCCTCGGCGAACACGGCCATGCCGCCTTTGAAATCCAGGGCTCCGCGCCCGTAGACGTATCCGTCGATAGTCTCGCCGCCGAAGGGCTCCCGCGTCCATTTCTCCGCTTCGACGCCGACCACATCGGCGTGGGCGGTGAGCAGCACCGGGCGCTTGCTGCCGTCGCCTTTGAGTCGCGCGAACAAGTGCGCTTTGCCGGGCTCCGGCGTTTTCACGATCTCCACCTCGAATCCCAACTGAGCGAAGCGCGGCGCCAGGAATTCGGCGACGGCAGCTTCGTTCCCGGGGGGGTTGCTGGTATCGATGCGAATCAGCTGGGAGAGCAGCTCTGCCACCGGCGGCGAATCGGCGAGGACGTTCGCCGTATCGAGCAGGCACATCAACACCGCCATGCAGCACGGTCGCAAGCAAGATCGCATCGATACGCTTCTCATGCGGGGGGAAACCAACGACACATGCCCTCGTAGGGGGGCGAGGTCGGATTGAAACCGAAGGGCTCGAAAAAACCCGGCGTGTCCGTGAGCAAGCTCACATACACGCCCGGCAACGCGGTCGCGGTGATGAATTCCATGAGCTCGGCCATGATTCGCCGGCCCAGCCCTCGCCCCTGGTGCTCTGGAAGCACGGCGATGTCGACGATCTGCAGCCAGCATCCGGCGTCACCGACGATGCGACCCATGCCGACGACCTCTTGGCCACAAGTAATGTGAACCGAAAAGACAGAATTCGGAAGGCCTTTCGCCGCCGCCTCCCGTGACTTGGGACTCAGTCCTGTCCGGCGTCGAATGTTCAGGTAGTCGTCAATGCCGGGTGGCTGCCTGTGGGTCTCGTAATCCAATTCATGACACACGTGTGCGGACACCGATACTTACCCACTCTGCAACAACCGTGGGATCCCGACGAGGCCATAGTACCGAGTCCTCTACTCGCGCGCCATCGGTACAGGCCGCCGAGCCGGGAGGCGCGCGGGTCGCACAGGCCGTGACGCAGCCGTGCAAAGCCGCGTTGGGTGTGAGAATCTGGTGATAACGGTGCCGGTGGTAACGCCGGCTGCTTCGGTTGGGCGGAGCTGGAGCGTGAACGGGGCATCCGGGTGGCTCGGGGGGCGAGAATGTCACTGAATCGGCTCAGGCGGCGGTCCCCGATTCTGGTCTGGATCGTCTTCAATCATTTCCCGAGCCCTTCACGAAGGGAGTCCAAATTTCAGAAGGTTCCTCGGTCTTTCCCTGATTTGTTAGAACCCTGAAAAAGGGACGATAATCCCCTTCGGAGCTCTCCGATGAAGAAGAAATCCCGACGGCGTCGCTTACTGCGCAAATTCTTACTTATAAGCGTTGCCGTCTTCGTTGCGAGTACGCTCGCGGCGGCCCTTGGAGCGGCATTTGTCGTTTTCAAATTTGGTGATGGAATCGGCCGCGACATCACGCTCGCCTGGAGTGCGTCCACTAGACCGAACGTCGGCGGCTACAGCGTCCATTACGGGTTATCGAGCGGAAACTATCCGAACAAAGTATTCGTTGCTAACCAGACCAGCTACACGTTATCCGGCCTTGATGGCGGGCGAACGTACTATATTGCCGTCACGGCCCTCGAAGCCAATGGTACCGGCGAAAGTGACTTCTCCGATGAAATAGTGGTGAAGATTCCCAAGGAGAATACGGACGGAAAGAGCGTGCCCGGGGTCGATTGACCGGGAGTGCTGATATCAACGCCGGCGTCACCTACATCGCTCACCGCGAGGCGCGCGCGACGGATCAGCGTGCGGAAACCGTGACGGCACTGCACGAGGCAATCAACGAAAAGTACCTTCGGGCGGGTATCTCCATTGCCTTTCCGCAGCGCGATGTACACCTGGACGCATCGAAGCCGTTGGAAATCAAGCGCCACCGCTTACCAAAAGCACCCTAGAAAAAATCGAGTTTGACCCACTTTAGCTTGCTGGTTACTTCTTCAAATCTGATTCCAGCTTGATCATGCGTCTTACGAACTCATCGAGCTGTTTGAATCGGGCGATATTCTTACGCCAGGTCAAATTGTCCGTAATGATCGGTGCGGATGAGTAGACTCCCGCGCTCTTTATCGAATTGGAGACGCCGGACATACCGGTGACCGTGACATCATCCGCGATCTCGATATGACCGGCCAATGCCGACAATCCCCCAATTGCGCAGCGTTTTCCGATCGTGACGCTACCTGCGATCGCAACGCACCCGGCGATCGCCGTGTGCTCACCGATACGGGCGTTGTGACCAATCTGGACCTGATTGTCGATCTTGACGCCTGCTTCAATAACCGTATCTTCGATTGCGCCGCGATCAATCGTGGTATTCGCACCGATTTCGACATCATCGAATATGATGACGCCCCCCAGTTGTGGCGCTTTCAACCAGACGTCCTTGTCGCGGGCAATGCCGAAGCCATCGGCGCCGATTACCGCGCCAGGGTGAATCAGAATCCGTTGCCCCAGTTTAATACCCGAGCACAGTGTCACGTTGGCGGTGAGCCTGGTGCTATCGCCGACAATGACCTTGTCGCCTATGACACAACCGGGACCGATATAGACATCGCCGCCGACGGTCACATTGTCACCGATCACCACGTTTGGACCGATGAACGAAGACGGCGAAATGGTTGTGTCGATGCCGATAACAGCCGAGTCACTGATGCCCGGGCTGAACGTCTTGTCGGGGTTGAGAAATCGAACCGCTTTTACGAAGGACAGATACGGATCGGCGGCGATCAGATAATTCGTCGGGCACTCGGCCTTATCTGCGTCCGACAGGATTACCGCAGACGCTTTTGTTGATTTCAGGTGTTTGTAATAGCGCCTATTTGCAAGAAAGCTGAGATCATTTCTCCCCGCGCTTTGCAATGTCGCCACGTTAGTGATCGTGCATTCCGGGTCGCCGTGTAACTCGACGTCGAGCTCATCAGCGATTTCCCGGAGAGTGTATTGCATTACCTAAAAGTTGGCGGTCAGGAACAGCCCCGGCCCGACGAATTCGAGATGGATTTCACCGTTCAAGTCGCTGCCGTTTCCCTACCATGACCTCGAGTCCGGGGCAAAATCATAACGCCATCCGCGGCCTGAGGATAGTCACTTCACCGGCGGTGTTCGGGCGGCAGCGCAGTAGCGGAGATTCCGTTTCCTCTCCCTCCGAGGTGGCGATGGAGGCCGGAAAAGCACCACCTGTGGCCACGCCAACAGCCTGTCGAGATTTCGACGCCACCTGCCTGCTTGATTCGGTGAAGTTCGTCACATCCGGGTCCGAATCGGTGTCGGCTTTCACACTTTCGGCTCTGATCCGGGCTGATTTGGGCTGGCACGAATCCTGCTTGAATAGGGTAGGCAAGATACCGGACAGCAGGAAGACATCGCCATGACGACCAAAGGATTCAACGCTTCACAGACCGGAAGAACCTCGTTCCTGCGCTCGCGCGGTCGTATTGGAAGCCCCCGGCGCTGTCGCGGCTTCAAGCTGGTGGAGTTCGTGGCCGTCCTCGCAATCGCCAGCACGCTCGGAATTACCGCCGTTTCGGCTTCCTACGGATCACCCAGCGGTCCACGGCAGGGACAGCGTGCGAACGCTCAGATCGCGCTGGCGGAGATTGCCGCGCGGGAAGAGCAGTACTTTTTGGACAACAAACGTTATACCCGGAATCTTGGCTCGAAGGGACTGGGGGTCGAATCCACCACGACCCCGGGTGGCCACTACGCGCTTCGAGTGGAGCTTCCGCCGGACGCCTGCCCGGTCGGCTACTGTTATATTCTCAGCGCCGTACCCCAGGGCGCCAAGGCGGGCGACGAATGCGGTACCCTCACACTGACTTCCGACGGCACCAAGCTACCTGCAGCATGCTGGTAGAGGACGCGCTGTCGGGCTCCTCCCGGCATCAGCCCGCATGCGCTACCAGCACTTGTTCGGGGTTTTTAGTCTCTCGGAATTGATCGCAAGTACACCGCATTTGTCGGCGGTTTGCGCGCCCTGTGGCGTCGCCCGTATCTGATAACAGCGGTCCAGCGGGCAGGCGCCGGTAGGTGCGTCCACGGACAGCGTATACGTGCCACTCTCCGTGACGGCCGCCATGTTCAATCCACCGGCGGTGATCGTGGCCGTGTAGGTCTTGCTGTCGAGAAAGAATTGCTCCTGCCGGGAGGTCGCATCCATCAGCGCCGCCGTGGCGGCGGCCCGTCGACTCTTTCTGGATTGTTCCAGATAGCTGGGAACGGCGATGCCCGCAATGACTGCAGCAACGACCACCACGATCATGAGCTCGAGGAGGCTGAAGCCCCCGTCGGTCCGAATGGTCTCGTGTCTACGCAACTTGTTACACCGCCCCCATGATTACCCGCGGGTTCCGACTACTGAAAAATCTCATGCCAATATGTCTTGAAGTTCATCTGGCCACCGGCATTCATGATGTTCTGGCCGGCCTCCTGACCTTGGACGAGCAACTCCCCGGCTCCAAGTGGCACGACCTCCACGGGGATGCCGCCACTGGCCAGCAGATCCACGCGATCGAGGACTGTCCCGCCGGCATCGTTGGTGGTGTCGAAGTTGATAACGGCAGTCGCGTCCTGAAGCGAAACCACATACAGACGCCCGGTACCTTCACTCAATGAGCACGTTCCGGTCGGAGGGGTAGGGGAGAAAGTACTGAAGAACACGTTGCCTGCTGCAGTGATCGCGGACGCGAGATTTTTCTCGCCGCCGTCGGTGAGCGCGATGCGCCAGCCATTGCTGAGATCCGGGGGTACGGTGCAGCTCGAGCTCTGCAGGCAGTTGCTGGTCAGGTCTGTGAGATCACTATGCTCCAGCACAGTCGTGGGCGGTAGCCCACTGGTAATGGCGCGATCCTTTATGAGGTAGAAGAAGTTGTCGACCCCGGTGCCGTTGGGGTCCTCGCGATCACCGGACCCGATGAGCACGCCGTCGAAGGGACCGATGCTGTCCCTGCTCTGAACCACATCGGGTCGGTTGAAGAACCTGCGGTCGTTGACGAGGGTGGAGAAGCCACTCACGTGCCGGCCGACGGAGAGCAGCTTTGTCATCGACCACGCGGAGGGTTGATCCTGGACGAGGACATCCGGGGTGGCGACGTTATTGTCGTGATCGAACAGTCCGGCAAGATCTATCCGCCACACGACCCCCCCGGTATCGGCTGCGTAGATCCGGTCCAGCAGTCTGTCACCGTCGGTATCGACGGCACTCACTCTGGCGGGGAAGCTATCCACCAGCTCCGGGTGCATATACGCTTTCTGGGGGACGTTGTAGCCGGCGGTGGTTCCCTTTATTGCCTTCCAGATGAGATTGCCGTTCCTGGCATCGACGATATAGATGGCATTACCCTCATCATCGTCGGTTCCGGGTGGCGGCTTAGCCGATGCTCTGGTTGCACGATTCTTTAAATCCTTGCCGAGATCGCCCACGTCATCCCCATCGTCGTCGCCGTTGTAACCACCGGCGAATACCACCACGGGCATGGTTGTGCCCCCCACCTTGATCCGTCCCACTTGAGGCGCGGACCAGGTCTGACCGAGCTCCGCAAAGGCCGATCCGGGTGCGCCCTTGCTCAGGGTCCAGAGCAGCTTCGGTGAATCCGGATCGCTGACATCGAGGGCATAGTAGGATTTTCCACCGCGGTGGAGCCCGAAGAATACGTACGCAATGTCTCCATCGCTGC
>Ga0255057_10000262_pt1 | contig 29329 bp, 22 predicted proteins | sample Cases_109_6_MG_FD_189022 | JGI IMG/M metagenome (GOLD analysis project Ga0255057, IMG submission 189022) | Seawater microbial communities from Amundsen Gulf, Northwest Territories, Canada - Cases_109_6 | ecosystem: Environmental > Aquatic > Marine > Gulf | place: Canada: Northwest Territories... | reverse complement strand
TTCACGGCGGCACTTTCGATCGGCTGTGTAACCGGTGGCGAGGACCCCACCGAGATTCGCATCCGCAACGTCAGTGCTTTTGCCTACGACGGTCTTCAGGTAGGCGAGGAAACGTACGGTAGGTTGCCGGCCGGCGCGGAGACCCGATATCGTGAGTTTGGTACCGCCTACCGTTACAACTACGTCCGGCTCGACGTCGAAGGAGACGAGATGATTCTCCAGCCGACCGATTACGTCGGCGAGACACCACTTGGGCCCGGGCGGTTCACCTATGAAGTGAGTGTGGTCAACCGTGCAGCAGGTCAGCTCGACATCCAAGCCGTCGAAGACTGAGACCCACTTCCGCCTGGGTGTCTATGCGATTCTGACTGTTGGGCTTATCGCCTCTCAGCTCATGGTCGACCTTAGGCCACTGGTAGCCCAGGCGAATGGGGAAGGGGGGAGTGGTGGATCTCGTGAGTTGACCCTCGACGCTCAGTTCCGCACTCGTAGCGAGCACTGGACCAACTTTGGTTTCGGCTCGGGTCCAGAACGGGACGACACGTTTGTCATGGGGCGGATCATGCTGGGTGCAGACCTCCGCATCGGCTCTCATTTTCGGAGTTACGTTCAGGCCCGATCGTCCTTTCTGACCGATCGGGATCTCCCAGGTGGGAAGCGAGCGAGCGATGCCGATCATCTCGATCTGCAAAACGCGTTCGTCGACGTGGTAATCCCGTTTGAAAAAACCTCGAGCGTGGCGGTCAGAGCCGGTCGGCAGGAGCTCCTGTTCGGACGGCAGCGGCTGGTGAGCCCGTGGGACTGGGCCAATACACGGCGCACATTCGACGGTGCGCGGGCGATACTCAGCACCGCTGGGTGGAAGGTCCACGCTTTCTTTGTCAGACCGGTGCTGGTTGAGAAGTCCGAGTTTAACTCGAGCGACGACAACACCGATTTCTTCGGCGTCCACGCTAGCCATCCTGTGCCCACGCGAGGGTTTGAGTACGACCTGTACTGGCTGGCTCTCGACCGCGCATCGGTTTCGTTCAATGAGACCACCGGTCACGAGCGCCGTCACACCTTCGGTTTTCGTTTAAACGGCAACGTCCAAGACACGGGTTGGGATTACGACGGCGAAGTTGCCTATCAGCTCGGCGATGTTTCGGACGCCGACATCTCGGCGTTCATGATCGGTGCCGTGCTTGGACGCACGTTTTCGGGGACACCCACGAGTCCGCGTTTGCACATTGGATTCGACACCGGAAGCGGGGATGACGCTCCAGGCGGGGACGTCGGCACGTTCAACCAACTCTTTCCCCTTGGTCACGCTTATTTAGGATGGATCGATCTCATTGGCCGACAGAACGTCGTGGCGATCAACAGTGGGGTCCGACTGGAGCCGGTGCAACGCCTCACGATCATGCTGACTGGACATCGGTTCTGGCGAGCGAGCGATGAGGACGCCCTCTACAACGCGGGTGGTGGGGTCGTCAGGCAACCTGAGCCCAATGGATCGAAAGCAGTGGGTAGCGAGTTGGACTTTCTAGCCCGCTACCGATTCCACCCGACGCTCACGGGGCTGGTTGGTTATAGTCGATTCTTTGCCGGCCAGTTTATCGAAGAAACGGGAGAGGATGAGGATCCCCAGTTCTTTTACCTGTCGTTGGAGTGGAAGCCACGAAAAGTCGAGCTTCTCGGTGATTGAGTTGACCCGGGAGAGACTTTGAGGAGAAAGGGGAGTCCATGATCGTTCATCTTCTGCTTGGAGCTGCGGTCGGAGCTTTGTTGGGCTTGGCGCTCGGCAGTCTTTGGAAAGGAGCGTTGATTGGCGCCGCTATCTCGGGCGGAATCCATTGGTGGCGCGGTCGCAGGCAGCAGGCAGATTCGTGATGCCCAAGGACGCGAGTAGCGGCAACGCAGTACGCTTGGTGCTCACAGTGGCGCTCTGTTTGTGCGCCAACGCGTCTATCGGCGCGCAAACCCCAGCCGGCGAGACGCTCCAGACCCCGGACGGATTGGTCAGAGAGACCTACGACATCGTCACATTCGAGGCTGGTACAACGCCTGACTGGGACAATGTGAGATCCATGTTTATCGATGATGCCGTCATCGTTCTAAGAACCAGCAAGGACAGCACAACAGTATTCTCGGTAGATGGTTTTGTCGACGATTTTGTCGCTTTTATTGAGCGCGCCGATGCCGAGCGCACGGGGTTTACGGAGAACATCATCCGTATGGAATCAACGGAATTTGGTGATATGGCCCACGTTCTCGTCCTCTATGAGGCGAGCATCCCCGGTTCCGAAAGACCACCGCAACAAGGAGTTGACAGTTTCCAGCTGATCAAGAAAGCCGATCGTTGGTGGATCGTGTCGATTACCAACGAGATTCCAACCGAACATAGGCCAATCCCCGCTATCCTCCGCGAGCGAAGGTCGTGAACTCACGTAAGGCGACTATCGTTGCCCTGCTCATCATTCCGATGACGTCTTGCGGTGACGGCGACGAGTTGACGGGTACGTTGCCCCCGCCGCCGTCGGAGGGGTTCGTGTCAATCAGCCTCGGCAACTCTCATACATGTGGGATCCAGGCCGATGGCCAAACGTTTTGTTGGGGTCGGAACGAGAACGGTGAGCTGGGCATCGGATCGACGACCAACCAAACTCGACTGACCCTCGTCACCGGGACTCATGTGTTTCTGCAGATGAGCCTTGGGGCACGCCATACCTGCGGACTCACGATCGCCGGCGAGGTCTTGTGTTGGGGGCTAAACAGCAGCGGCCAGTTGGGCGACGGCTCGACAACGGATCAACACTTTCCAACACCGATCGCCAGCCAGGTCGAGCTCCGATCGATTAGCTCTGGATCGGCGTTCTCGTGTGGCCCCTCAAGCGACGGATCGGCGTGGTGCTGGGGCTCCAACTCCCGCGGTCAGTTGGGCGACGGTACGACCATCTCGAGCGGGATCCCGATTCAGGTCGATACAAACGTTGACTTTGTCGCGATCGACGCGGGTGGCGCCTACGTCTGTGGGCTAACAGCCGGTGGAAAAGCCTACTGCTGGGGCTCCAACGAGCGCGGCCAACTGGGCGACGGCTCGACCGAGGACCACCCGCGGCCGGTGGCGGTTCGGGGCGGATTGTCGTTTGAGTCGATCAGCGCCGGGTTCCAACACAGTTGTGGATTGACACGCGGGGGGGCGGTCTACTGCTGGGGCGAGAACGCTGCCGGTCAGCTCGGGGATGGCACAACCGCGGACCGGACCGTACCGACGCGGGTCGATTCGGAGGTGCTGTTTGTTGCGATCGGCACCGGTGGAGGCCACACGTGTGCCCTGGCCACCAACGACGCTCAGTATTGCTGGGGGTTCAACCGCGGCGGCTCGGTGGGCGACGGGACGATTGAGACACGGACGAGCCCGGTTCCCGTCGGGACACCCGAGAGGTTCGTACGGATCAGCGTGGGCGTACAGGCATCGTGCGGGATTCGCGCCGACGGCGTCGCTTACTGTTGGGGTCAGAATTTCTTCGGTGAGCTCGGCGATGGCGAGACCGGAAGTCACCGGCTGTTTCCGGCTCCGGTCGACAGTCCGTGACGACCTCAGTGAGTGTGGAGAGCCCTCTAGGTCACTGCGGCCACAACCAACCGAAGACACCGGCCGTCAGAAACGCGTAAATCATCCCATCAACCATGCTCTTGATAGTGGCGCTCCACGCTCGCCCCATCCAAATGGCGTCCTGGGCCAGGGCGCCGGCGTAACCAAGAAAAGCGGCTGTTCCCACCACGCGGAACACCTGTAGGTATTCGTCCCCCGGACTCAAGGTGCGGCCGGCGAGGTAGGCGGCAAAGACGCCGATCGCTAAGCAATAAATGAACCACATCGTCAAGTACTTGCCCATCGCCGGTGGGCCGTTCTGCATCACCGTGATCATCCCGACTGGACCGTGGTTGTACTTCTCGACCATCTCGGGTGAGCTCATATCCTTGTAGTCCGCCGCCCGCGGGAAGGCGTAGGTGCCGCGAGCCACACCGGCGGTTCGCATCGCCTCCAGCAACTTGGCCTCATCGGGCAGCTTTTTGTATTCGTTCTGATGATACTTAAGCAGCATGTGGATGACCGAGCTGGCGACGAAAACGAGCGCCGCCGAGATAATGATTGCCAGCCATAGCTCTGTCAGAGGAACCATCCGTGCCCCCTTGTGTCGAAGAGTAGGAACGAGTCGTGACTCTGGGCAGAGTAGGCGAGACAAAAAACAATTGCAAGACCGACGGCCATGACGATTGATCTGGCGCCTTTTGTCGACTTCGCCTCGGAGATGGCCCCTCAGAATCTGGTCCGCTGGTGTGGCAAGGAGGCGCTGAGCGCGGATGTTTGGGAAAGCCTCGCTGCAGACGTGAGGCGGCGCACCGCCGACCTGGATTGGGCGCCCCTGCAGAGACACTTTATCGATCAGCTACCGTCGGGCAAAGGCGACCTGGTGTTCGGAACCATCGACGCCACCAATCGACCCTCGATCCGGACCGCGATCAAGGTCGGACGAGCGGATCTCGGCGGCTGGAGCTTCGTACCGATTCGGCGGGAGATTTCTGTTTGAAGAGTGAATCTGACGTTGGAACGCTACGCAGCGTGCTTCTCAAGCGACCCGAAGAGGCGTTCGTAAACCAGCAGGCGGTCGACGATCAGTGGGAGTCGCTCCACTACGCGGCCCGACCCGTTCTCGAAGGTGCGATCCATGAGCACCACCGGTTCTCTGCGCTGCTCGAGGGTCTCAGCATCGAGGCGCACTATTTGCCTCGTGATGACTCGGTTGGGCTCGACTCGATTTATGTGAGAGACGCTTCAATCGTGTGTGACCGGGGAGTGGTGTTGTGCCGGATGGGGAAAGATGCCCGGGGGACCGAGCCCGAGGTTCAACAGGCTTTCTTCCGGGAACTCGGCTGGCCGGTCGCTGGAGCGATACATGCGGAGGGTCGTCTCGAGGGTGGTGACGTGGTTTGGGTCGGCCCGCGGACACTCGCGGTTGGGCTCGGGTATCGCACCAACGAGGAAGGTATCCGACAGCTTGGGGAGATTCTCGGTGACTCCATAGATGAGTTGCTGGTCGTCCCGTTGCCGCATTGGCGCGGTCCGGATGACGTATTTCACTTGATGTCGATCTTCAGTCCGCTGGATCATGACTTGGCGCTGGTGTACTCACCACTTCTTCCGGTGCAATTCCGATCGACGCTTATCGCAAAGGGTCTCGAGTTGATCGAAGTGCCAGACGCTGAGTTCGAGACAATGGCATGCAACGCACTGGCGGTTGGACCGCGTCGTTGTATCGCATTGGCCGGCAATCCGGAGACCCGTCGCCGACTAGAAGTAGCTGGCGTGATGGTTCACGAGTACGCTGGGGACGAGATCAGCGTCAAAGGGGCCGGCGGCCCCACCTGCCTCACCCGCCCGTTGGTGAGGGATCGTGATTAGGCTTGCGAACCCCAGACATAACGCAGAACGGCCCCCGACCAAGGGTCATCGGAGGCCGTTCGATGAAAACGAGTTCTCGGTGCTGATCTGGACTACAGCTCTGTGATCCGCGCTTCGCCTCCGACAGGATAGTCAGCAGCCGTGATCGTCCCCCCCAACCCATCCACGATGTAGTTGAATAGCGCCTGCTGGTAGGTGACGCCCAGCGTTGTGAACGGTGCCCCGTCGAAGGGGTAGTCGTCTCCGCCCCTGGCCAGGAAGTCGATGGTGGCCACGGTCAAGCTTGGACCCGCTTGAACAACGCCTCCAACAACGATCATAGTCCCATCGTCCAGGGTGACTTCCGTGACGCGCGCGCCATCGGCGGCCGCGTCGTCGTATACGAAGCTGAAGCCCGAGACCTGGGCGAAACGTCCACCACCGGGCAGTGCGCTTACGGCGTTCTCCAAGAGCAGCTTGAATTGGTCCCGACTGATGTTCTCAAGGACCGAGACGAAGTTGGAGAAGGGAACCATGTCAAACGTCGCCAGCTCGGTGATGGTTCCGGCCGGGATGACGGTATCGTTCCGGATGCCGCCACCGTTCTGCAGCGCCACATCAGGCGGGGCTACGCCAAAGGCACCCGCCAGTTGCTCGGCCTGCCACTTGAGGGCGTCAGCGATCAAGTTGCCTTCGTTTGTTTCGAAGTTCCGCACCGAAATTCGGAGACCGTCCAGATCGACCTCAGATGTTCCGATGATGTTGTTGGCGAGCCCTTCCAAGCCCGCCTCCACCGGATCGACGACTTGTGCCTGCACGGATGGGTCGGGCGTCACCGCGTCAGCGTTGGCCCCGCCTGCGACGCGCACGGGGCCACTCGAACCCTCGCGCTGAATGATCTCGCCGTCATCGTTGAACCCGACGACGAGGCGCCCTACATATAGATAATTCCCCGATGTCGTTACTACGGGTATCTCGGTGCGGTCCGTGTCGAAGGCGATGACCGGATACCCTCTGGGATCGGCCACGTCACCGGGGATCAGATCGTCGCTCGGATTGGCCAGCAACTCGTCACCACCGCCGGCCACAACGATGTCGACCCCGTCCAGCTGGGGGATCAGCGCCAACTCCTCATCGAGGCTCTGCAAGTGGCTGATCAGAATGATCTTGTTAACCCCCATGCCCTCCAGTCGCTGCACCTCGATCTGAATCTGGGCGGCGACATCGGCCATGATGATCACGTCCCGTGGGCTCGAGATGGACCGTAAGTCGGGGGTCGTGGCGCCGATGATCCCGATCATCTGACCAGCCTTGTCGACTACTGTGCTCTCGGCGATGGCGCCGATGCCGACCAGGCCTTGCAGACGAGGCTCCGCAGAGAAATCTAGATTGGAGCTCAGAAACGGAGGCATGGTGAGCATGAACGATTCGATGAAATCGGCCAATACATCAGGTCCGAAGTCGAACTCGTGATTGCCGATGGCCAGCGCGTCGTAGCCAATCAAGTCCATGCCAATCGCATCGAGGAAGGGCGGACCCATTTGGATGCTGAAGTTGAACTCCGGACCAGCCAAGTAGTTGTCGCCCGAGGTTACCAGAACGGCGGCCGCCGGGACGGCTTGGGATCCGGTTAGCCGGTTGGCGGCGGGAGGAACCGCCGCTGCCTGCCGCAGCTGATCAACCAGTGCGGCAAACCGAGCGATGCCGCCAAAGTCCTCGCGATCGGCTCCAGCGTCGATGAGCTGGGATTCACCATCGTTGTTGTGAAGCAGGGTAAGCCAGAAAGCGACGACACCGCTTGTATCAGGCGGCTCCCCTGGCCCCGTGGGCTCGTCGTCGCTGCAGGCCACGAAAAGAAGAAGAAAGGCAAGAAAGGCAAGACGCTTCATGGAGACCCCCCGGGTATTTGAAAAGATCACTCTGTCGGCTAGACGGACCTGAGAATCTGTTGATCCAGGAGTTTACTCATTGGGGAACTTGGCGCTACCCGGGAACCCTCGGGCACGTGAGGATGGATTTTCAGGTCAGCTAGCGGGCCGCAGCTCTAGATCGCGGCGAGGCTCCTGGTTGCGCTCGCACCACATGGCCTGCAATTGGTCCGGCGGCAACGCCTGCGCGATGAGGAAGCCCTGAATCACGTCGCACCCTTCGGCCCGCAAGTATTCGTATTGCTCTTCGGTTTCGACCCCTTCCGCGACGACCTCCAGGCGTAATTCGTGTGCCATCGCGATGATGGCTGTGACGATGCTAGCTTCGGTCGAGTTCTGGATCAGGTCGCGGACGAAGGAGCGGTCGATCTTTATGCGATCGAGTGGGAACCGTTGCAGATAGCTCAAAGAAGAGTAACCGGTACCAAAGTCATCGATCGCGATACGAACACCCAGATCCTTGAGATTCGCAAGCTGGGTCTGGCTTGCTCCCGTGTCCTCCATGAGAACGCTCTCGGTGAGCTCCAACTCGAGAAAAGAGGGGTCGAGTCCGGCACCCATGATGGCGTTGGCAACCTTGATCACGAGCTCCGAATCGAGAAACTGTCGCGCCGACAAGTTGACTGAAAGCCGGAGCGGACCTATCTGGGCATCGACCCACGACGCGGCTTGAGCACAGGCTTCTTGCAGCGTCCATTCACCCATCGGGAGAATGAGGCCGTTCTCTTCAGCCACCGGGATGAATCGCCCAGGAAGGACTAACCCACGCTGTGGGTGGTTCCAACGTATCAGAGCTTCGACGCCTGTGATCTGTTCATTCACGAGTGATACGAGCGGCTGATAGAAAAGCTCTAGCTCGCCACGCGGCATCGCATGCCGAAGGTCGTTTTCGATCTCATATCGATCTTGATCTCGTTCGCTCAGATCCTCTGTGTAGAATTGGTAATTGTTACGCCCCATGTCCTTGGCGTGATATAGAGCGTTATCGGCCTTCACGAGCAAGGACTCGGCGTCCGATTCGTCCGAGAAGAGAATGAGTCCCATGCTGCACGACACAAAGAGGTCGGCTTCATTGATGTTGAACGGGAAGGAAATATTCTTCAGCACCCGTTCCGCCACCCTTGACGCTTCCTCCGTGTCCTTGATATCCGAAAGCAGAATGATGAACTCATCCCCGCCGATACGGGCCACCATGTCCTCACTTCTCGAGGTTCCCCGATCGTCAGTCGGATTATGGCGCACGCACTTGGTCAATCGGGAAGCCACCAATCGGAGCAGTTCATCGCCGCTCGAGTGCCCAAAACTGTCGTTGACTCGCTTGAAACGATCGAGATCGAGGTAGAGAATCGCTCCGGCCCCAGCCGAATTTGCAGGCTTTAGAGCGTGTTCAAGAGCTGCCTTGAACGAACGTCGGTTTGGAAGCCCGGTCAGTAAGTCGTTATAGGCGAGATGCTCCAGCTTCTGCTCCAGCCGTCTTCTTTCGCTGACATCCTGGACTGTGCCCACGATGCCAGCTGGTTTGCCATCCCGATTCAGTTTGACCTCGGCCTGTTCGTGAATAAAAGAAACGCTGTCGTCCGACCAAAGAAGCCGATAGTGGATCTCGTATGGATCGCCCGCTGTCAACGCGCGGCTCCGAGCGTCGCTGATCAACTGGAGATCTTCGGGATGAATAAACCGCGAAAGAGTCTTCAGGGTTACTTCTTCTTCGGTCAGGCGGAATACGTCTCGCGTTTCATCAGAGAGGTGGGTCACGGTCCCGGCGAGATCAATCTCCCAGCTCCCGAGATTGGAGATGCGTTGAGCGTGTGCCAGACGGGCTTCGCTACGAAGGAGTTCCCGCGTATTCTCGTTGGCCCGCTGGATGTACTGGAGGCGCTGGTTGAGTATCTGCCAATTCACGGGTTTCGTTATGAAGTCTGTGGCGCCGGCCTGGTAGGCGTGCTGGATCGATGCGGTGTCTTCCAACCCCGTCAGCATGACGACCGGTATGTTCTTGAACCACTCGTCCTCTCGAATCTTGGCGCAGATCGTGAACCCGTCGACGTGTGGCAAGACGACGTCGAGCAGGACGATGTCCGGCATCACTCTGCGTATCACGTGCACGACGTGTGCTCCGTCGGCGACCTCCTCTACCAGGAAGCCGTTCTTTTCCAGTGCTCTACGGAGCAGAGCCCGCTGCGTGGCGTCGTCGTCGACAACCAGGATCAGCGGTGAGTGACGGCCATTCTCGCTCATGCCGTGTTGGCTAGTCGCTGTCGGTCTGGCGCAGCAAGTTTCAGCTCACCCCGAAGCGCGGAAATGACGCCCGCGAACTCGTTCTCGATCTGGACCACGACGAACTCCGCCGGCTCAATGGAACCCTCCGCGGCAATTGTCTGAACCTGTTTGCATAGCGCAGACAGGTCGGTGGCCCCAAGGCTGGCGCTGCTCGATTTCAAGGTGTGAGCGGCGACCTTGAGAGCCGAAGCGTCGCTGGCCCGAAGCGCGGCCTTCATCTCCTGAATCAGCTTTCCGGTGTCTTCTATAAACTGTTCGACGATGTTTGTTAGAAACTCCGGCTCGTCATCAGTCATCAGAGAGCGGATCTCATCGAGCCTGCCGGAGTCGAGCACACTGGCTTGTACGGGGGCTTTATCCGGTTGCGCTTCATGGTCGTCTTCATGCGCTTGTGGAGCGGATCTGTTGGGCCCCCATCGATCGAGAACCTCCGCCAGGTCATCCAGCCGGAACGGCTTCCTCAGATAGTCGTTCATTCCGAAGGGGAGGCCACCTTGTGATTGATCGTTCAGATCATGACCCGTTACCGCGATAATCGGAATGGGTTGTCCATCAGTGGCCATCGTTTCGCGCGCGCGTAGCGCGCGTGCAGCCTCAAACCCATCCATACCGGGCATCTGGCAGTCCATGAGGATGATGTCGTACTCGGCCTCGCTAACGACATCGAGTAGTTGGGTGCCGTCTCTGACGACATCGACCTCACAACCCAGTCGCTTCAGCATGACTGAGATCAAGTCCTGGCTCGTAGTGTTGTCTTCGGCCAAGAGCACACGGAGGTCGAGGCTCTCACGCTGTTCGCTTTCGCTTGGTTCTGGTGGGTTCATCGGTGAGTCCTCTCTCGATCGTTGGGGGGTCCAACGCGCGACGGTCTCCTGCAGCTCGTCGCAGCTGTACGGTTTGCTCAAGAAGTCATTCATGCCGGCGGCAAAGCATGCGTCTCGCGTTCTCTGCAGCGCGTACGCGGTCAGGGCAATGATCGGGATCGCCTTTGTGTCACTTGACGTTTCGTTTTCTCGGATCCGTCGCGTGGCCTCGAAACCGTCCATCTCAGGCATCTCGCAATCCATCAGGACGAGATCAAAACCTTCTTGTTCCAGCGCTTCAAGTGCCGCCGTTCCGGTGCCGACAACTGTCGTTTCGCACCCGATTTTTCCGAGCATTGCGACGGCGACCTTCTGATTGACGGCGTTGTCCTCTGCCAGGAGGACCCGCACGCCGGTGGTATCGACACCGCTCGGCGATCCTTCATTGCTGCCACGTTGTGCTATCGGGACCTGGGCTTCCGTCGGTGGTGATACGAAAATAGCCAGCTGCTCGAACAGCTGGGTCTGGGAGACGGGCTTGGTCAAGCAGCATAGGATGCCTTGATCGCGCAGTAACTGCGAGTCGCGCTCGAATCCGAGAGAAGTCAACAGAACGAGTTGAGTGCTGGCCAGGCTTGGATCAGACCGAATCGCGTACGTGAGCTCCAATCCGTCCATGCCCGGCATCTTCATGTCCAAGATCGCCAAGTCGAAGGGGTCGTTTGCTGCGACCGCCTTTCTGAGCATGGCGATGGCCCCGAAACCATCAGCTGAGCAATCGCTCCGCATGCCCAACGAACGCAGCTGGTTTTCCAAGATCTCACGGTTCGTCTGGCTGTCATCGACTACCAAAACATGAAGTCCGCGGAGTTGCAGATAATCGGCCCGTCCAGTTTCGGTCTCGAGCCCGGCGACGTTCGTGACTTGAATCCTGAACCAGAACGTGGACCCGCTGTCTTCTTTGCTGTCCACACCGATTTCGCCACCCATGGCTTCAGAAAGCTGCTTGGAGATCGCCAGGCCCAGGCCCGTGCCCCCATACCTCCTCGATGTCGAGCTGTCTTCCTGGTCGAAAAGCTCGAACACGCGTTCCCGAGCTTCAGGCGTAATGCCGATGCCGGTGTCTTTGACCTCGATTTGAAGCGTCGTTTCGCTTTCGTACTGTTGTGGGCACCAGGCGCTGACTACGACCTCTCCCGTCTGGGTGAACTTGATCGCGTTGCTGGTCAGGTTAACGATCACCTGCCTCAATCGACCGGGGTCACCGACCACTCGTCGAGGCACCTCGCTTCCGATTTCGCAGGCCAGCTCGAGATCCTTCTTGTAAGCCTCCTCGGCGAACATCCCGACCGCTTCATCGATCACCATCCACAAGTCGAATTCGACTTCTTCCAAGACGAGTTTTCCGGCTTCGATCTTCGAAAAGTCCAAAATGTTGTTGATTAGCTCTAGCAGCGTCTGGCCCGACTTACGAACAGTCGTCGCAAGGTCACGTTGAGTTTCGGTTAGCTCGGTCTCAAGCAGCAACTCGTTCATCCCGAGAACACCGTTCATCGGGGTCCGGATTTCGTGGCTCATCTTGGCCAGGAAGTCGGATTTGGCGTTATTTGCACCTTCTGCCGACTCTTTGGCCTGCTTGAGCTCGATGTTCGCTTGGGTGCGTTTCTCGACCTCGCTTTCCAGGAAGTCACTGTGTTGTGCCAGCTGTATCCTCTGCGCGTGAATGTGGCTCAGCATCTGATTGAAGCCGCTGATCAACGTGCCGATCTCGTCCTTTGACTTCCTCGCCTCTGCCTGAACGCTGTAGTCCCCGTCGGTCGCGATCTTTTTCATGACGGTCGTAAGGGAACGGATCGGGTCTGAAAGCCGCCGCTGAAACATGGCTGATAGGATGAAGGCGAGGAGCGAGAGGGAGAGCAGCACGATCCCGCCGACGTCTCCATAGGATTCGATTCGAGCACGAAGGACCGCTAAATCTGAACGAATCCAGAGGGTACCGATCGTCTCCCCATCGACGACAATCTTCCTGGTGAGGTCCAGGGCGTCCCTTGAAAACTGATGGTTTCCGTCGCTAGCGAGCAGCTGGGGGTGGGCTTCCAGTACGCTCTGGATCCACTCTTGGTCCGCTTCGGGGTTCCCATCTGGGTCGCTCCGTATATAGCTCGCGAAGATCTCGTTCTTGGAGGTAACCACAAACGCCGAGATGACATGGGGGTCGCTTTTCAAGTCGCCTAGGTGTGCCTCGGCGGCTTTTTGGTCTTTTCGGACAAGATCCTGGCCGGTACCACTGGCGATGATCTCAGCGACCGTGGAGACGTCTCCCACGAGATCGTTTCGCTGGCCGATCACGTCTGTGATGAGATAGACCGCGGAGGCCAGGAGCAGCACGATGATACTCGTGGCCACCATGATGGCGGTCAGCTTGAACCTGATCGAAACTGTCGGCACAAAGCGCATTCGAACGATGCTGGTGGACCCAACCCTCCGTCGGGGGAGAGTAAACCGCTAAGCCAGGCGGGGGATTACCGCACCATTTGAGAGCAAGCAGCGTGCCAGGGACGTGGGGCGACACAGGAGTGGAAACAGCGGTCGTCTTTGGTGGTATTCCATTGCCACGGGCTGCAACCGGTTACCCGAACGGAGCCCGGTTTGGTTTCTGATCTCTGTATCGAACCGATCAAGCGGGACAAAACTTGGCTATTTACCGGGTCTTGTGACTTGCCACAAATCCGTGTGTTTCGACAAAGCCGGAGCTGTTAACGGGATCGCCGCAAGTCGTTGCGTCCGAATCGATTTGGCGTCCGAGTGGAAAAGGTTTTCCCAATTAATATCTTGACTTTTTAGACCCGCTGCTGTCTAATACAGGTGTTAAACCCCATCCGAGAATGGCCAGCCGGTCGCGAGGCCGGTGCGCAAAGTCCACGGGTCTCCACGAGATAGCCGGACTACCGAACATGGGGGTTGTTGGCCGACGACCTCAACTTCACTGAAGAGGCAATCATGAATCGAACTGCGCGTTGGGTCCTAGGACTCGCCGTCCTGGGATGGGTTACCGTGGGCTGTTCGGAGAGCTCGAATCCGGTTGGGATATCATCGCCAGCGTTTGACTCGGATGGGGTCACACTCGCTGCGACATCGGAGACGATCAATTTCGAGGGGGTGGCAGCAGGAACCCAGAATCCGGTGGTGTTTGGCGATCTCGGTAGCGGACCGATTGCGACCTCGGCGGGACCGGCGACAGCTTCCTGTCCAGACGCCGACACGGCGATCATCTACGACACGTCAGCCGGGCCGGGTGCTGACCCCGATCTCGATAATCAATCGGCGCAGGCCAATGTCCTCATCGTCGAGGAGGACTTGGCAGACACCGACGGCGATGGCGACCCTGACGATTGCTTCAACGGTGGGAACCTGACGATCGACTTCTCTGGCGTAGATGCCGCAGGGGTAACCGTCAACTCCGTAAAGGTCCTCGATATCGAGCAGCAGGCCGGGAACACGATCGACCTCCTCGGTCCAGGCGACGCTCCGATCACGCTTGGGATTCTGATCCCCTTCACTGGCGATGGTGGCATCACCGGGCCGATCAACCTCGGCCCGACCGCTGGCGTGACGAAGATGGTGTTTCACTTTGTCACCTCGGGCGCTGTTGACGATATCGTCTTCACGCCACCCGATCGCGGCGGCGAAGGGTGCACGCCCGGGTACTACAAGAACCTGAGGAAGCACGCGTTCGCGTGGGCCGATGCCGGCTGGGACCCGAACAATGACATAGTCTCCGACATGTTCAGCGAGGCTGCGAACGCCCCGTATGCAGCTCTCGGAAACGCGTCTCTCCACGAGGGCTTGTCGTTCCAGGGTGGGAACTCGGTCGCCGAGAAGGCCGAGATTCTGCTGCGGGCAGCCATCGCGGCGGTGCTGAACGCGGACAACCCGAATGTGAGCTACGCGTTCTCGTCGGCCCAGATCATCGCGGACGTGAACGCGGCGTTGGCGAGTCAGGACATCAGCACGATCCTGTCGCTGGCGTCTGACCTCGACGACGAGAACAACGCGGGCTGCCCGCTGGGCAACAGCTAGCCGTTCACCAACGCTAGGCTGCTACGACTAGCTTGGCTTTCAATCCCCCGTGCGAAGGGGCCCTCGATTCGAGGGCCCCTTCTTTTTGTGTCTAACGCTAGGTGGGGAGCTTGGCTTGTAGCCGTTCGAGGGCTGCCAGCAGATCGGGCGCGTCTTCGAGCACGCCTCGGAAAGGGTCGCTCTTTAGCTGCGCGACACGGCGCGGGACGGAGCGAATGGTGTGGCGGTGGATGTCCAACCCCTTCTTGACCTCGCTCCACTTGAGCGGCGTCGACACCGGTGCGCCCCCGATCGGACGCACGCTAAACGGCGCCACCAGGAGTTGGCCGCGGCGATTCTGCAGGTAGTCGAGGTACACCTTGCCCTCACGGTCGGCGATCGTACGGGTGAGCGTGGCGATCTCAGGATGCCGGGCGACGACGACCTGCGACAAGAGCTCGCCCAGTGCTCGTGACATCGCGTAGTCAAAGCGGCCATCGAGCGGGACCAGCACGTGGAGCCCGGTCGAGCCGCTTGTCTTCACGTAGGCGAGCAGCTCGATCTCCTTGCATAGCTTGTGGATAGCCCGTGCAACCTCGACCACGTTCTCAAATGGAGCATCCTTGGGATCGAGGTCGAGGATGCACCAATCCGGGTGGTCGAGTGACTCCACGCGACTGGCCCAGATGTGAAGCGGGATCGTGGCCATGTTGGCCAGGTACAGCAGCGTCGCCAGATCGTCGCACACGACGTACGCCAGCTCGCGCTCTGAATGCTCGCTCCAGATCGGGACAGTGCGGATCCAATCAGGGACGAAGCCCGGCGTGTTCTTTTGGTAGAACGAGTTGCCCTCGATTCCGTCCGGGAAACGGGTCAGGACCAACGGTCGATCGCGGAGGTAGGGGAGTAAAGCCGGGGCGATCTTCCGGTAGTACTCGAACAACCCGCGCTTGGTGTACCCGTCGCTCGGCCAGAAAACCTTGTCGGGATTCGAGAGGTGGACTTCTGCGGCCGCTGCTTGTTCGATGTCGCGGTCCACCGCGCCGGGGCCCTCGACCTTCGGCTCTGCTAGCTGCTCCTCGTCGAACCAGGGCAACTCACACTCGGTGGGCCGCTTGTCATCGCGCAAGCGCAGAAATACCGGCTGCCTGAGCAACCCTTCCTCGGTTGCCTCGAGGTACCGAACCTCGCACACGAGTTCGGGCTCGACCCAACGATGGCCAGCACCGGTCGGCGCCGCTCCGGTGAACGGTGGAGTATCACGCTCGCGTTCATTTAGCGCCTCGCGCACGGAGCGAAGTCGGGCGTTGGTAAACCCGGTCCCGACACGGCCGGCGTAGCGCAGCCCATCGTCTTGATAGGCGCCGAGGTGCAGGGCGCCGAACCCGGATCGCGAACCCTTTGGTAACGTGTAGCCAACGATCACGAAATCAGCGGTGCGATCGGCCCGGACTTTTATCCAGTCGCCGGATCGAGCGCCGCGGTAGCGGCTGTCGGCTTTCTTCCCGACAACGCCCTCCAGGCCCAGGTCTACGACCCGTTGATACAGATCCTCGCCGCTCTCGTCGAAGTGCTCGACGTAGCGGATCGGCCCCGTGGGAGGGAGGATCGTCCGAAGTAGCTCCTTTCGGTCGATAAGCGGCAATGACCGAAGATCGTGACCGAGTCCCGCAAGCAGATCAAAAACGTAGAACGTCGTCGGTTGGTGCCGGGAAGCGCGCTCGATGTCGATCTTTCGCGTCAGCCGCGCGCGTTTCTGGAGTCGTTGAAAGCTGGGCAAGCCGGCATCGTCGTGCGCAACGACCTCTCCGTCGAGGATCAACCCGTCGTATGGCAACGCGGCGATCGCTGCTGCTAGCTCGGGGAATCTCGGCGTGATGTCGTTGCCGTTCCGGGTGATCAGCTCGGCACCAGCCGCGGATTTGTCACCCAGCATCCGATAGCCGTCGAGCTTGAGCTCGAAGATCCATCCGGGTTTGGAGAACGGTTCACGACGCGAGCGAGCCAGCATCATCTTGACGGCGGACGCGCGCAACACGCGTCGTGGTGCTCCCAGCTCTTCTAGCCGTTCTTTGAGCGCTACTCCGGCCTGGTGCTCCTCTGCCAGCTGCTCGACCGTAAGCCCCGAGTGGACCGATTCTGGTGGTAAATCGTCCACACCTCCCGGGTCGTCTGGATCGCGGCGAGCGTACTTCTTCTCACGGATCATCAACCATTCGTTTTCGCTCTTCTTGAGTTTGACGAGCGTCCAAACGCCACGCAGCTTGTAGCCCCGGAGCTCGAACAGGAGCTTGCCCGATTCAAGCCCTTCGATCGGATCGTCCAACGGTTGCCAGGTGCCGAGATCCCACACGATCATCGCGCCGGCGCCGTAGCTGCCGGCCGGAATCACGTTCTCGAAGTTCATGTACTCGATTGGGTGATCTTCGACGTGCACGGCGAGCCGCTTGTCGGCCGGGTCCAAGGAAGGCCCCTTCGGAACGGCCCAAGATACGAGGACCCCGTCCATCTCGAGTCGTAGGTCGTAGTGCAGACGCCGGGCGGCGTGCTTGTGTACGACAAACCCACCACCGGCGAGATGGCGGTCGGTCGTCGAAGGTCGACCGGGTGGTTCCGGCGTCGTTGCCGCCGTCCGTTTAGCCCGGTACTCGCCTAGAGGATCGCGTTTTGGCACGGACCTAGCTTATATTCTTGCGTTCCATCCTTCACGAGTCACGGCTCCGGGTGAGTGTCGACCACCGGAGCCGGCGGACGATCAACCAGGAGGAATCGCATATGGCGGCGCGCCCCATGGGATCGGCGACTATTTCGTTCGGGCTGGTTTCGGTGCCGGTCAAGCTCTACTCGACCTCGGAGAGCTCCCGCCGCATCGCGTTCAACTGGATCCACGCCGAGTGCAATTCGCGGGTTCAGCAGCGTTTCTGGTGCCCAGCAGACGAACGGATCGTCGAGCGTGATGAGCTCATGAAGGGCTATGAGTTCGCCAAGGATCAGTATGTGCTTTTCTCGCCTGAAGAGCTCAAGGTGTTAGACGCGCAGGCCACCAACAGCATCGACATCGCCGAGTTCGTTCCGCTCGAAAAGGTCGAGCGGTTATATCTCGATCGGGCATACTATCTGGGCCCCGAAGGTGGCGGGGAGCGCGCTTATCGGCTGTTGAGTGCGACACTCCGCGAGACCGGTCGCGCGGCCCTCGGGAGCTACGCCGCTCGGGGCAAGCAATACCTGGTATTGGTCCGTCCGATCGAAGACGGACTCGTGATGGAGCAACTTCGATACGCAGATGAGATGCGCCCCTTCTCCGAGGTGCCGATCGGTGACGGCGACGTCAAGAAGGAGGAGATGAAGCTGGCGGTTCAGCTGGTCGAGCAGGGGGCGAACGACGAGTACGATCCGAAACAATACTCGGACGAAGTGCACGCACGAGTTCTAGCGCTGATTGAGCAGAAGATCGAGGGCGAGGAGATTACGGCCGCGCCGGAGCCGAAGTCCGACACGAAGATCATCGACCTCATGGATGCTCTCAAAGCGAGCCTCTCGGAGGCCGAGGAGCCCCAGAAGAAGGTCCGCAAGTCGGCCAAGCGAACTGCGAGTCGCAAGAAGACGAAAGCCCGCAAGTCCAGCGGAGGTTGAGTAGGGGCGGGGAACAGGAGGCCAAGGTCCCCGAGATGAAACACTTTACGACCCGCGAAGTGACCCGGATTCTAGACCTGCCGGCAGAGAAAGTGCGGCGCTACGCGAGGGCGGATTTTCTAGCGCCGGAGCGCGGTCCACGCAACGAGTACTGTTTCACCTTCCACGATTTGGTGTTGATGCGAACCGCCCGGGAGCTTGAGGTAGCGGAGGTTTCGCCGCGGCGCATCCATCGCGCGTTGCGCGACTTGAGAAACCAGTTACCAGCCGACAAACCGCTGACGGCGCTACGAGTCGTCGCCGATGGCGACCGGGTCGTTGTCCAAGAAGCTGACACGACCTGGAGCCCGGAATCGGGCCAGGTCCAGATCGACTTTCGGGTCGCGGATCTGGCTGCCCGCGCGGAACCGTTGGCCATTGACGACGCGCAGCAAGTCGAGAAACGTGACGACCGAGGCGCAGACGAGTGGTACGAGCTGGCCTTCTCGCTCGAGGGCTCGTCGACTGACGAGGCTCGAGAGATGTACGCGCGGGCGCTCGAGCTCGATCCCGAGCACACCGATGCGCTTGTGAATCTGGGTCGGCTGTTTCACGAGGAGGGGGTCTTCGAAGAGGCCCGCGAACACTATGAGCGGGCGCTGGCGATAAACCCGGCGCATGCGACCGCCGCGTTCAATCTTGGCGTCGTAATGGAAGATCTTGGTCAGACCAAGTCGGCCGCCGAGGCATACCTCAAGACGATCGACACCGATCCGGCGATGGCCGACGCTTACTACAATCTGTCGCGGCTGTACGAAGAGTCCGGGGATCGCCCGGCGGCGCTCAGGTATCTACGCAGCTACGATCAGCTCACCCGGACGCGTGGTCCGCGACCAGGATGACGCTCACGTATACGAGCTACCTAAAGATCAACGAGCTGCTGGCGCTCCAGGACCCACAGAGCGACGAGCACGACGAAGTCCTGTTCATCATTATCCATCAGGTCTACGAGTTGTGGTTCAAGCAGCTGCTGCACGAGCTCGACCGACTCTGCCGCTTGTTGCGGGAGGGCGAAGTGGGCCCGGCCCTCCACACGCTCAAGCGAACCCTGACGATTCTCAAGCTTGCCGTGGCCCAGACCGACGTCCTCGAGACGATGACACCGCTCGAATTCGTCTCCTTTCGCGATCGATTGGAGACGGCCAGCGGCTCGCAGTCGTTCCAATTCCGTGAGCTCGAGTTTATGCTCGGCCTGAAGCAATCGGCCGCGCTAGAAGACTTTGATCCCGAAAGCGAAGATTGGCACCGATTGAAGGCCCGTTTGGTAGAGCCGACCGTTTGGGACGCCTTGGTCAGCTACTTGTTGCGTCGCGGTTACGGGGTGCCGACGGATCTGCTGCAACGCGACGTAACTCAACCAGTCAAGCCATCGCCCGCCATGCAGGCGATCCTGCTGCGCATATACCGCGAGGACCCGGAGACAATGGCGTTATGCGAGCGGTTGGTCGATCTCGATGAAGGGGTCCAGGAGTGGCGTTACCGGCACGTCAAGATGGTCGAGCGGACGATCGGAACGAAGCAAGGCACGGGTGGTTCCAGCGGGGTTCGGTTCCTGCGGCGAACGCTGTTCAATCCGGCGTTTCCCGATCTGTGGGCGATCCGTAGCGAGTTTTGACGCGGTGATCCAGGCCGCAGACCTGTACCAGCATCCCAATGCATTGGCGCCCGACTACTCGAGGTTTCGCGTCGGCGAGCGCCTGTTGCTCACCGGACACTCACATCAGGCGTGGCCCGATCGAGGGTTTGACGGTCAGGTCCGAGCGTGGCAGGACGCGGCAGAGCACGTCGATCACAAGTGGGAGTTCGCCTTCACTGCTGCCAAACGTGTCCGACAGGGTTACGCCGCTTTGCTCGGAGACGTACCCGAGCGAATCGCGCTGGGCGCCAACACCCACGATCTCGTGGTGCGGTTGCTGTCCGGGTTGGCGCTTCGTGATCGCCCCCGCATCGTGACCACGGACGGCGAGTTTCATACCCTACGACGACAGCTCGATCGGCTGACCGAGGAAGGGATCGAAGTCGTCAAGGTCTCGAGCACACCGCCTGATCAACTACCGGACCGGCTGGTCGAAGCAGTCAACGACCGAACAGCGGCGGTGTTCGTTTCGTGCGTGCTCTACGAGAACGCCCGGATCGTCGCTGGTCTTGGTGACGTGCTCAACGCCACGCGGCAGGTCGGAGCAGAGCTGGTCGTCGATGCCTATCACGCACTCAACGTAGTGCCGTTCTCGCTCGTCGAAGAGGGATTGGTCGGAGCGTACGTCGTGGGTGGTGGGTACAAGTACTGCCAACTGGGGGAGGGCAACGCGTTCTTGCGATTCCCAGCGGATTGCGCGATGCGACCGGTCCTCACCGGGTGGTTCAGCGAGTTCTCGGCGCTATCTGGGGGCCCGGCGCGGTCCGTCGTCTATGGCGAGGGTCCCGACCGCTTCGCGGGCGCGACCTACGATCCGACCAGCCACTATCGGGCCGCCGAGGTGTTTGACTTCTTCACGGAGCGACATCTCACACCCGAGCTGCTCAGAGACGTCAGCCAGCACCAAGTGGCGCTTCTCGCGGGGGCATTCGACAGGCTCGATCTCGCGCCCGAGCTGCTGACTCGAGATCGGTCCGCACCGCTCGAGCAAACAGGTGGCTTCCTGGCGCTGGAGACGCCGTACGCGGCCGAGGTGTGGCGATCTCTGCTTGACCGCGGTGTACACACCGACTACCGCGAGACGACGCTCCGGCTGGGACCCGCACCCTATCTGTCGGACCATCAGCTGGTCATGGCGATGGACGCGCTAGCCGAGGTCGCGTTCGAGATGCGTGGTTAGAAAGACTACGGTGAGTGGTCGCGGCGCAGCTGGCCGCGGTCGACCTTGCCGAGATGGGTTCGCGGCAGCGCTTCCACGAAAACGACCGCGCGCGGATACTTGTAGGGGTCGAGACGGTCGCGAACGAACTGCTGCAGATCGGCTCCCAACTCGGTATCGGGTTGATTGGCGACCACGAAGGCGTGCGGCTTGACGAGGCCAGTGCCGTCTTGAATACCGACCACCGCGACATCGTCCACGGCGGGGTGCTCGCGGATACAGTTCTCGACCTCCTGGGGCGAGAGCCACTTTCCCGACACCTTGAGCATGTCATCGGAGCGACCGCAGTAGATGAACGTCCCGTCTAGGTTGCGGCGCACCATGTCGCCCGACACGTACCACTCACCGCGAAAAGCGCGTTGAGTCTTTTCCATCGCTTGCCAGTAGCCGATCGCCCTCGATCCACCGCGCACCCAGAGCCAGCCGACCTCGCCCTGGCTGACCTCGTTCCCGTCGTCGTCGCAAACCCGAACCTCGAACCCGGGCACGGCCTTGCCGAGCGTGCCGGGGTGCACGTCACCGGGGCGGTTCGAGAGAAAGATGTGCCACATCTCGGCTGTGCCCAGCCCATCGAGGAGCTCGACCCCGAACACCTCGTTCCATCGTTCATGCAGCGGGACCGGGAGCGCTTCGCCGGCCGAGGTGGAGAACCGGAGACACGACAGGTCCTGCTCGGTGGCGTCGGGGTGACTGATCATCCGATCGACCATCGTCGGCACGTTTACGAGAATCGTGGGTCTAAATCGATTGATCCTCTCGAACAATGCGTCTGCCGTGCACCGATCGGGAAACAAGACGGTGGACGCACCCACAGCGAACGGAAACAACAGATTCGAACCGGTGGCGTAGCCGAAGAAGAGCTTGGGAACCGACAGCGTGATGTCCTCCGGCCTGTAACCCAGCGTCTGCTTGGCATAGCACTCGGTGGTGTTGGCAAACGAGCGGTGGGTTTGCACAACCGCCTTGGGTTGGCCGGTAGTTCCGCCGGAGAAAAGCCAGATCGCGGCGTCGTCACAGTGAGTGGAGAAGTTCTCGAGCGTCGGATGGGCGCCCCTCAGCTGATCGGCAAAGTCCGGCCGGCCGACGACGAGCATCGTCTCCAAGTGGGGCGCTGATTCGGCAGCGCTAGCGAACCGCGAGTGCGCGTCCTCGTGCACGACCGCGAGCCGGGCTCGCGTGTAGTTGAGAAAATAGGTGATGACCTCTGGTTTGAGGTCTGGGTTGACCATCACCACGACCGCGCCAATCTTGAGGATGCCGAATAGGGCGGCGACGAACTCGGGACCGTCGGGAAGACCGATGATAACCCGCTGCTCGGGCTCAACTCCGGCTTGACGTAGTAGGTTCCCGAACTTGTTGGCGAGGGCTTGGATTTCAGCGTAGGTGTACCGGGCGTCGTCGGTCAACACCGCTTTGCGATCACCGAGTCCTTCGGCGACACGGGCATCCAAGAAGTACTCGGCGATGTTGAGATCCGGCGGTGGCCGATACGACATCCGGCGATGATACGCCGAATGTGAGCGCGAGGAAAGGCGGCGCATGGCGATACGGAAGTTGGCGGATTTGACATGGGAAGAAGCGCGTGACCTTGGGCAGGCGGCGGCGATCGCCATCCTGCCGGTGGGCGCGGTTGAGGCCCATGGCCCCCACTTGCCGCTGGCAACCGACGTCGTCATCGCCAATGCGATGGCCGACGCCGCGGCTGCCGAGCTCGAAGATCGCGGCCAACAAGTGGTGGTTCTGCCGCCGATCTGCTACACGACGGCCGGTTTCGCCGCCGGTTTTGCGGGGACGATCTCGGTATCACCTGAGACCGTGACGGGGACGATCGTCGGCATCGCACGAAGCCTCACCAAACACGGATTTGCGATTCTCGCAATCGCCAATGCTCATTTTGATCCTGATCACCTGCAGGCACTGCACAAAGCGGTCAAGGAATGCCGTGCCGTGGGAGCTACGGTCAGCTTCCCGGACATCACGAGAAAACCATGGGCGCTCAGACTCACCCAGGAATTCCAAAGCGGCGCCTGCCATGCCGGTCAGTACGAGAGCTCGATCGTGATGGCCGCCGAGTCGGGTCTCGTCGTGGACGATCGGCGCCGGGCGCTCGAGCCAAACCCAGCCTCGCTCTCGGCCGCGATCCGGTCCGGCCAAACGACATTCGAGGAAGCGGGCGGACCGGCGGCTTACTTTGGCGATCCGGCGGCGGCGAGCGAGGAAGAGGGACAGAACACGATAAGCGTGTTGGGATTGATCCTAGTGGAAGCGATCGAGCAAGAGATCGGACGCACCGATGCGACTTGACGGCAAGACCGCGGTGGTAACCGGTGGTGGGCGGGGGATCGGCGCGGCGATCGCCCGAGCGCTGGCAGAGGCTGGCGCCGCAGTGGTAGTGACGGCTCGCTCTGAGGCCGAAGTCGAGGCGGTCGCGGCCGAGATCAGTCAGGGGGGCCATATCGCATCGGCGATCACATGCGACGTGACCGACCCGGACAGTGTGAAGCGTCTGGCGGAACGGGCGGCCGGCGCCGGTGACGGGGTCGACATTCTGGTCAACAACGCCGGGGTCGCCGAAGCTGCGCCGCTGGCGAAAACGACGCTCGAAGATTGGAACCGCGTGCTGGCCAGCAACGCCACCGGAACTTTTCTCTGCACTCAGGCCTTGGTGGGCCCGATGAGCGATCGGGGTTGGGGCCGGGTCGTGAACGTCGCTTCGATCGCCGGGCTCACCGGAGCGAGCTACATCGCGGCCTACGCGGCCTCGAAGCACGCGGTGGTCGGCTTGACGCGCAGCCTAGCGGTTGAGTTGGCGACAAAAGGCATCACGGTGAACGCGTTGTGCCCGGGCTATGTGAACACCGACATGACCGCGGCCTGGCTCAAGCGCAACATGAAACAGACTGGTCGATCACGCGAGGATACGCTCGCGGCGATGTTGAACTCGGCGCGCCAAACCAGACTGATCGAGCCCGTAGAGGTTGCCGATGCCACAGTATGGCTGTGTGGTGACGGTGCACGGGGCATAAACGGCCAAGCGATCGTCATCGATGGCGGAGGGCTCGTGGCTTGAGTTTCGAAATCGTAAACCCGGAAGAACTGGGTGCGCCCAGTGGCTGGAACAACGGCATGCTGGCACCAGCCGGTGGGCGACTCCTGTTTGTCGCAGGTCAAGTGGGTAGCGACCAGTCGGGTCAAGTCGAGCCGTCCGAATTCGTCGAGCAGTTTGGCCGAGCGCTCGAAAATGTGTTGGCCGTCGTGCGGGATGCCGGTGGAGAACCAGAAGACATCGGTCGGCTGACGATCTACGTGACCAAGCGCGAAGAGTATCTCGCCAGCCGCAAACCCTTGGGCGAGAAATACAGAGCGCTCATGGGGAGCCACTACCCGGCGATTGCGCTGGTGGAGGTGGCCGGCCTGGTTGAGGCCAACGCGGTCATCGAGATCGAGGCGACCGCAGTACTGCCGGGACGGGAGCCGCAGTAATGCTAGAGCCCAAGTCGTTCCTGTACGTGCTCGATGAGGCCACTGGGGTGGCCACGATCACGCTCAACCGCCCTGATCGTCTCAACGCGCTCACGTTCGACGTGTACGAGGAGCTAACCGAGACGTTCCAGCGCCTTGACGAGGAGCCGGGCGTGAGGGCGGTCGTCATCACCGGTGCCGGTCGCGCATTTTGCTCGGGCGGCGACGTCGAAGACATCATCGGCGCATTGTTCGACCGCGACGACGAAGGCTTGTTGGAATTCACTCGGCTGACGTGTGATTTGATTCAAGCGATACGGCGTTGCCGGCGGCCTGTGATCGCTGCTCTTAACGGCGCGGTCGCTGGCGCCGGCGCAGTGATTGCGACTGCGTGTGACGTACGCATCGCTGATGAATCGGCGAAGATCGCGTTCCTGTTTACCAAAGTCGGGTTATCCGGTGCCGACATGGGTGCCGCTTGGTTGTTGCCACGGATAGTCGGATGGGGTCGAGCGACCGAGCTACTGATGACCGGTGACTTCATAGACGCCCAAGAGGCGTACCGGATAGGGCTCTACAACCAAGTCACTGCCGGCGCTGACGTCGTCTCCGTGGCGCAAGCATTTGCCACGCGATTGGCTGCCGGTCCGTCAAAAGCGCTGGCGGTCACCAAAACGGCCCTGAACGGTGAGGCGTCTATGGATCTCGAAGCCGCGCTCGAAGCCGAGGCTCGGGCTCAGGCCGATTGCATGCGGGATCCCAACTTCAAGGAAGCGTACGCGGCGTTCCGCGAGAAGCGGGAACCGCGGTTCACGTAGACGCCATGCCCGACGTCGCCACCGTCAAAGCATTTCTCGAAGACGAACACGTTCAGCTGGCGGAGGACGTATCGCGGTTCGCTGAGAGGGTCCTCGCTCCGCTCCCCGAGCCAGCGGACGATCGCGCCTGCCGCCAACAAGCACGCGAGGTGCTCGCGTTGCTGGGCGACGCAGGTTGGTTTCGGCCGATCGAGACCCAAGATCTGCGCGGTTGTTCTCTGGTGCGGGAAGCGTTGGCTGCCGCATCGCCGCTCGCCGATGCGGTGTTTGCGCTGCAGGGATTGAGCGCAACGCCGATCCTGTTAGCTGGCGGAAAGGAACTCCGAAAGCAATGGTTCGAGCCCGCCTGTTCCGGTCGCGCAATGGGTGCGTTCGCGATGACCGAGACCGAGGCGGGATCGGACGTCGCGTCGCTAGCGACCACCGCCCGGCGTGACGGGGATGAGTACGTTCTCGACGGCACCAAGACGCTGATCTCGAACGCCGGGATCGCCGACTTCTACACCGTGTTCGCAGCCACCGATCGCGACGCCGGTCACAAGGGCATCTCGTGCTTCGTTGTTCCTGCCGATCAACCGGGGCTGGAGTTCGTTCGGCCGCTGGTCATGAGCGCGCCCCACCCACTGGGAGAAATCCGGTTCGACGGGTGCCGTGTGGGCAGTGCCGCGCTGCTGGGAGGAGAAGGGGAGGGGTTCAAGCTCGGGTTGGCGACCCTCGATCGGCTGCGGACCACGGTTGGCGCGGCGGCTTGCGGCATGGCCGAGCGCGCGCTGGCGGAAGCCCGGCGACATGCGTTGGATCGCGTCCAGTTCGGCAAGCCGTTGGCCGAGTTCCAGCTCGTCCAACAGAAGCTGGCACGAATGGCGATCGGACTCGCCGCATCACGATTGCTGGTGTACCGCGCGGCGTGGGAGAAGGATCGAGGTGCCGAGAGGGTGACGCTCGAGTCCGCGATGGCGAAGGCGTTCGCTACCGAGGAGGCGCAGCGCATCGTGGATGACGCCGTGCAGGTGTTGGGTGGACGTGGTGTGCTGGCCGATCATCCGGTCGACCGACTGTATCGCTCGGTTCGCGCACTACGCATCTACGAGGGCACGACCGAGATCCAGCACCTCATCATCGCTCGTCACCTGCTGCAAGACGAAGGCCCGTGAGGGTCACTATCGTCGGCGGTGGTCCGGCGGGTCTGTACCTCGCCATCCTGATGAAGCGAGCCGATCCGGCGCATCGGATCACCGTCCACGAGCGCAACCGGCTCGACGACACCTACGGCTTCGGAGTCGTGTTCTCGGATGCGACGCTCGAAAACGTGGCCGCCGCCGACGCCGAGACACACGCCCGCATCCTGGCCGATTTCGCGCATTGGGACGATATCGAGATCCATTATCAGGGCCAGGTGATCCATTCCACCGGTCATGGGTTCAGCGGCCTCGGTCGCCGGCGATTGCTGGAGATCCTGGACCAGCGGTGCGCCGAGTTGGGCGTAGACCTGCAGTTCGAGTCGGAGATCACCGATCTCACTCAGATGGACGAGGCGGACCTCGTAGTGGCCGCCGACGGCGCGAACTCGATGCTCCGCGAGCAACATGCTGCCGATTTCCGGCCCACCATCGACTGGCGCCCGAACCGCTTTGTGTGGCTGGGCACGTCGCGCCCCTTTCCTGCCTTCACGTTTTACTTTAAGTACGATGGGCATGGGCTATGGCGCGTGCATGCTTATCAGTACGCGGAAGGTCGGTCGACTTTCATCGTCGAGACCACCGAGAAGACCCTCGGGGCCGCCGGGCTCGAGGACGCCTCCGACAAGGAGACGGTGGCCTTTTGCGAGGCCATGTTCGCGACCGAGCTGGAGGGCCACCGGCTGGTTTCAAATCGTTCGATCTGGCGTCGGTTTCCGACCGTGACGAACGCCTCGTGGTCGGTCGGCAACACGGTGCTAATCGGCGATGCCGCACATACCGCGCACTTCTCGGTCGGGTCGGGCACCAAGCTGGCGATGGAGGACGCGATCGCCCTCGCCGATGCGCTCCGCGCCGAGGCGGACGTACCGACTGCATTAGCCGCGTATGAGACCGCGCGGCGACCGCCGGTCGAGAGCCTGCAACGGGCGGCGCAGGCCAGTTTGCAGTGGTTCGAGGGAACGGAGCGTTACATGAAGACCGAACCGGTCCAGTTCGGCTTCAACCTGCTGACGCGAAGCCTGCGCATCACCCACGAGGATTTGCGAGTTCGCGACCCGCGATTGACGGCGCAGATCGATCGGTGGTTTGCCGAGAAGGCGAGTTGCCAGAGCGGTGTGTCACTCGATCTGGACAACCCGCCTCCGCCGCTGTTCACACCGTTCAAGCTGCGCGAGATGGTGCTCGCCAACCGGGTCGTCGTCTCGGCGATGTGTCAGTACTCAGCCGAAGACGGTTGCCCGACAGATTGGCATTTCGTTCACCTCGGGAGTCGGGCGGTTGGCGGCGCCGGGCTTGTGTTCTCCGAGATGACCGACATCAGCAGTGAGGCGCGCATCTCGCCCGGCTGCGCCGGCATCTACCGACCCGAGCACGTTACGGCGTGGAAGCGAATCGTCGACTTCGTGCACAAAAACACCGAAGCCAAGATCGGCATCCAACTCGGCCATGCTGGCCGGAAGGGATCGACGCGCTTGGCGTGGGAGGGCATGGACGAACCGCTTGAAACGGGGAACTGGGAGATCTTGGGCCCATCACCGATCCCGTACTTCCCGCACAGCCAAGTGCCAAAGGAGATGCACCGCGGGGATATGGACGCGGTTCGAGAGGATTTCGTGCGCGCCGCGATCATGGCCGACGAGGCTGGGTTCGACATTATCGAGCTTCACTTCGCGCACGGCTATCTGCTGGCCAGCTTCGTATCGCCGCTCACCAATCAGCGCCGCGATGAATATGGAGGTTCGCTCGAGAACCGGATGCGATTCCCAATCGAGGTGTTGGACGCCCTCAGACCGGCGTGGCCCGACCACAAACCGATTTCCGTTCGCATCTCGGCGGTCGATTGGGCACCCGGTGGAACCGAGGTTGCCGACGCGGTCGAGATCGCGCACACGCTCAAGCCCCACGGCTGCGATATCGTGGACGTTTCGGCGGGTCAGACGGTGGCCGAAGCCAAGCCCGTTTACGGACGCCAGTTTCAGACCCCGTTCAGCGACCGAATCCGTCACGAGGCAGAGATTTCGACGATGGCTGTCGGCAACATCTCGTCGTACATGGACGTCAATACGATCTTGGCCGCTGGCCGGGCCGACCTTTGCGCGCTCGCCCGCGCTCATCTGTGGGACCCGTACTGGACGCGAAACGCGGCCCAGAAGCTGGGGTACCGGCTGCCCTGGCCCAAGCCGTACTCAGTTCTCGACGACTACCGACCGCGTTTCGAGTAATGCCGACTTAACATTCGAGCTCATAGGTCCGTCCCAAGCGCATGAGGGTTTCCTCGACCCCCGCAGCGCTGGTCATGGCGCTGGTTTTCTTAGCCACCGCATGCGATGGGGAATCGCCGGGCGGAACAGGGGTCGATCCGGATCCGCCAGGGGGCAACGCTACGCTTGGCGCGGTGGCCTTCGCCGAGGATTGCGCCGGGTGCCACAGCTCGCGAGACGCCTTTGATCTCGCTTTCTTCAGTTTTCCTGATTCAACGATCATCCGTCGCGCGGTCTTCCACGTCGACTCGAGCACGGCCCGGAACATCGCGGCTCACGTGCGCAGCTTGCACATGGAAACAGTCGGTCGTGGCACGCGGGTGTTCCAGCCGGGCGGCTCTATGGTCACCGACGACGTGGCCTTTGCGCTGGGTCTCTTTGGTGCCGATCAATGGCCCGCGACGTTGACAACTGCGGGCCTTCTGGCGATCGACCCGCTGCAAGTTTCGGTCGCGGTGCCAATGCCATTATGGTCAGATGAAGTCACCAATCGGGACTGGATGCCCGATCGAGCGCTCACTGAGCAGGTCCTCGAGCACGACGGTGGCCGCGTCGAGGATGCGCTGGCCGCCTACTACGCCA